>Ga0007798_10000403_pt1 | contig 16358 bp, 14 predicted proteins | sample CryBogmetaGMA17M_FD_60370 | JGI IMG/M metagenome (GOLD analysis project Ga0007798, IMG submission 60370) | Freshwater microbial communities from Crystal Bog, Wisconsin, USA - MA17M | ecosystem: Environmental > Aquatic > Freshwater > Lake | place: Crystal Bog, Wisconsin, USA | collected 2009-07-06
AGCGTTTGCGTATCAAGGCAAATTTTATCTATATTACAAGCAATTATTTTAGAAGAATAATGTAAAAAAGTTTATCTTTACTCATGAAATTGATCTGTCAATAATTTCTTGTAACTTTCAGAATTAATCAATTCGTCAAATTCTTCGGGATCTGAAGGTTCTATCGTCAAGAGCCAGCCGTCACCGTAGGGGTCATCGGTGAGAATTTCCGGAGACTCTCCCAGTGAGGTGTTGGTCTCCACCACGATACCGGAGATAGGTGCTATGAGGTCAGTGACAGCCTTGCTCGTCTCGACGATCCCAAACGCTCTGTTCCTGGTCACACTGTCGTCGAGTGCGGGGAGTTCTACATAATCAACCTCTCCCAATTCTTCTCTCGCATGATCGGTAATCCCTATCACGGCCTGATCTTTTTCTAACTTAACCCAAAGATGGTATTCACAGTAGAGTCGATCATCAGGAAAATCCATACAGTAGCCCCCTTTATGCCGTTTCACAATTATTCCCATAAGGTAGGCGGCATGGCTCATTCGCGAGGACGGAAACCAGACTTCGCTCGGGAAGCGCACCGCCTGCCCTTCAAAGTTACCTTTTCCTTGGTGAATATATTAACCGTGTGACGGCCCAAGTATGTTGCACAAAACGATCAATACTGTCAAATCCTGAAAAAGCCGCCAGAAAAGGCCCCCATATCTAATGACCCCCAGAAATGGCACCGGCCATAGAAAAAATTGGCAAGTACATGGCAATGACCATACCCCCACATACTCCACCGAGGAAAACGATCATAATCGGCTCCAGTAACTGGGTGAGAGCCTGCACAGCTACATCCACCTCTCCTTCATAAAACTCTGAGATTTTTGCAAGCATAGCATCCAAGGCTCCAGTTGCTTCCCCAACCGCGATCATTCTTACCACCATACTTGGAAACACACCTGTTTCCGTTAGTGGGTCCGCGATAAAGCGACCCTCGGCAACTGCCTTTCTGGCACTCATCACCGCGTTTTCCAGGACGAGATTTCCTGCTGTCTTGGCCGTGACTTCGAGAGCATCCATAATAGGAACACCACTAGAAAGCATAGTGCCCAAAGTAGAGCAGAACCTCGCTATCGCAACCTTTTCCAGGAGATTCCCGATCCCTGGCAACCTTAGAGCAATCCTGTCGAACAAAAGCCTGCCTTTGTCTGTATGGTAAAATTTTCGAACGGAAAAAAAAGCGGCTACGAGAACTATTACGATGTAAATTATGTATTTTTGGAGAAATTCGCTCATGCCTATTACAAGAAGTGTAGGGCCAGGCAATTTCTGACCGGCTCCCGCGAACATTTCTTTGAAGACAGGTATCACGAACAGCAGCAGTACAGTGACCACTGCTACGGCCACCAACAACATGACAGCAGGATAAACCAGGGCACCCTTTACTTTTCGCTTCACAGCTTCGGATTTTTCAAGAAATGTTGATAGATGCCTTAGTATTGTGTCCAGGACGCCTCCCATCTCTCCGGCACGAACCAGACCCACAAAGAGGTCATCAAACACTTTCGGGTGTTTTTTCATTGAGTCCGCCAAAGTGTTGCCGCTCTCGACGCTCTGTTTTACCTCAGCAAGCACCTTTTTGAAGGTCTTGTTTTCCTGCTGACCAGCAAGGATTTCCAGGCATTGTAACAATGGCAGACCAGCATCTATCATGGTTGCAAACTGGCGGGTAAAGATAACAATCTCTTTAGTTGGAACTTTGGGCTGCAAAAACTTAATGTTTTCAAATAGATCCTTCGCCTTTTTCTTGACTTTGATATCAATGTATCGCATCCGTCTCAGGTTCAACATCACTGCCGATTCATTGACCGCACTCATCTCTCCTTTGAGGATATTTCCAGCTACGGATTTGGCTTTCCAAACATATTCAGGCATGATGTATTATCCTCAGGTTCGCCCCCAGTTCTGATCTTTCTTTCATGTCAATCATCCTGGCTGCTGAATGGGCTATTCAACGGTGTTGATGCTGCGTGAGAAACAGGGTCTTAAGGGGACGGCCACATTCTATCGGCCGCCTGAACCCGCAATCATTTGTCTAAGTTCATCTGGAAAAGAGGTATTTGCAAGGGCCGCGTCGAAAGAGATGACCCCTCTTTGACATAGGGACATCAGCGACTGGTTCATGGTCAGCATTCCAGAAGTTGTTTGTCCCATCTGCATCTGAGAATAGATCTGATGAATCTTGTTTTCCCGTATCAGGTTGCGAAGGGCTGGGTTGGGGAGCATGATCTCCATAGCCAGCACCCGAGCAGTTCCATCCAAAGTGGGAATCAAGGTCTGGCACAGCACTCCTTCCAGAATAAAACTCAACTGAGCGCGGACCCGTGACTGCTGGTAATCGGGAAAAATATCTATTATCCGGTTAATGGTTTGGGCACACGAATTGGTGTGGAGGGTAGCGAGGGTGAGGTGTCCTGTCTCAGAAACTGTCAGAGCGGCTTCAACCGTCTCCAGGTCACGCATTTCACCAATGAGCACCACGTCTGGATCCTGTCTTAAGATTGAACGAAGAGCAGCATGAAAACTCTTGGTGTCCTGGTGAACTTCCCTCTGATGGACCACACATGATTTGTGCCCGTGCAGGAATTCAATAGGATCCTCTATCGTTACAACGTGTTCCCGCCGGTCCGTGTTAATCTTGTCTATCATAGCAGCCAAAGTAGTTGATTTCCCGGAGCCAGTGGCCCCGGTCACCAGAATCAACCCCCTCGGCTTCGAGCAAAGCTCATCGACTGCTAGTGGGAGTCCCAGTTCCTGGAAAGAAGGGATCTTGCGGGGTATCAAGCGAAAAGCCCCGGCTAAGGTGCCTCTCTGTTCAAAAATATTTGCTCGAAACCGACTCAAACCGCGAAGACCAAATGAAAGGTCAAGTTCCTGATCTTCTTCCAGACGATGCTTTTGGACATCCGATAGAATGCTGTAGCAAAGTTGGCGTGATTCCTGGGCGTTTAAGGGGGGGTAGTCTAATGGTATCAGTTGATTCCTGACACGAATCATCGGCGGAATACCGGCAGTGATGTGCAGGTCCGACGCTCCGCGATCAAGCATCTCCCTTAAGAAATCTGGAAGCCCTGACAAGTTGTATTCCTCCCGGTAGCATTCCGGTTACGGATGGCGCTGGCACGAGGGCCCAGGCGTTCGTTATCACATAGATTCTTGATGGCTTCTAGTCCGCCATAGTGCTCCGTACCACTTCATTTATCGTTGTAATGCCTTCCTTCAATTTGTTAAGACCAGCCATCCGTAGAGTATCCATTCCGAGGCGATTCGCCTCCCTTTTCAACGCAGTAGCTGATGCACCACCAAGAATGAGTTCCTTGATCTCTTCACCAATAGGCATCACCTCGTATAAGGCCACTCTACCCTTGAATCCGGTATTGCTGCACTCATCGCACCCAGTCGTTTCGTAAACTGGAAACGTGCCGATTTCTTCCATTTTAACGCCAAGATCTCTGAGCGCTTCTGACGGAGGATCAATTTCAACTCGGCATTTTTTGCAAACTTTCCTGGCAAGCCTCTGGGCAATGATGCAGTTTACCGAGTTCGCGACCAGAAATGGTTCCACGCCCATGTTGATCAAACGGTTTACAGTTTGTGCGGCATCATTGGTATGCAGCGTAGACAGGACCATGTGGCCCGTGAGAGCCGCCTTGACAGCGATTTCCGCGGTCTCCAGATCTCGTATCTCGCCCACCATGATGATATCCGGATCCTGCCTGAGGAAGGATCTGAGAGCGGTCGCGAAAGTTAGGCCTATGTCCTCGTGCATCTGCACCTGGTTGATGCCATGCAGGTTAAACTCGACCGGATCTTCCGCAGTTGAAATATTGACCTCTGGGGAATTAAGCTCTGCCAGGGCGCTGTAAAGCGTAGTGGTTTTGCCTGAACCTGTAGGGCCGGTTACCAGCACCATGCCAAAAGGCTTGTGTATGCTATCCTTGAAATGCTTGAGCGGTTTCACTTCAAAACCGAGCTTCGTCATGTCGAGCTGGAGATTGGACTTGTCAAGGAGCCGCATAACGACCTTTTCACCGAAAAGTGTAGGTAGGATGGAAACACGGAAGTCCATCTCGCGGTGTTTGCCGAGCTTGATCTTTATGCGTCCGTCCTGGGGTAGACGCCGCTCAGCAATGTCCAACCGAGACATAATCTTGATGCGACTTACCACGGGGTTCTTCAGATTCAAGGGAGGTTTCAGAATTTCGTACAGAACTCCATCTATACGTAATCTTACCCGCAATATTTTCTCGTAGGCCTCGATGTGTATATCGCTGGCCCTCTTGGCGATGGCCTCACGCAGTATGAGATTCACAAGCTTGACTACTGGAGCCTGCTCCGCAGCTTTGACCGAGTCCAGTGCCAAATCCGACAGGTCCGATTCGCCTGATTCCGGGTAAAAGTCTTGAAACTCGGACAGCATTTCTTGGGCTTCGCTACCCGTCCCATAGAATTTGTCGAGAGCTTTACGAATCTGGGATTCAGTGGTTATACTGACCTCTATTGCAAGGTCGGTCCTGAACTTCAGATCATCAATAGCGTTCAGATCCGTGGGGTCAGACATGGCAACGTGTAATACGGAATTTACCCTGTTAAACGGTATGGCCATATATTTTCTGGCAGTCTGAACAGGGATCAATTTCAGCGCCTCAGTATCCACATCGATTTCGTCCAGAGACACGGTAGGGAGTCCGAGTTCTCGGGACAGAAACTCCAGCAAATCATCCTCCTTCAGGTACTCAAGCCTGACGAGGGCGCTGGAGACCCCACCTCCCTGTTGTCGCTGAAATTCAACGGCTTTCGAAAGTTCGGCATCATTAATGATTCGTGCTCTCAAGAGCATTTCACCGATTCGATCTTTCACGTTGGGCTTCTTCTTTATCGATATGCTAAGCTGGTTGGGCTATAGATTTACGCATCCCACAGATCCTTATACCCAATTTTGAATCTTATCGCAGACTGAGCGCATTATCAAAAAAAATCTGCTTGTTCTTCAGTTGAGCCTGCGTGATAATCTCGCTGTCTATTCTAGTAGTAACTTGAGGAGAGTTCACTTGCCTTCCAAAGTATAATGTTCAGTTCCTGTTGGACAGAATATGAGAGAGAAAAGTTGTTGGTTGCCCGACAGGGTTTCTAAATAGCAATAGACCTCTTCTTGCTTGAGGGACCTCGTAAGCCTTCCAAACTTTACATATGCGTAACACGACTCGTTTTGTAGCTAGTCCGAGAGTGCCGATCAAGGCATTCGACTCCTAAACGGACTAGTTGACGCAAGATGGCGTACAGCAGATGGGAACTCTCTCATCATACTGGCCATATAATCTAGCCAGAGAAGAGTGAGGTCACGGTAGACTGGCTCAATATCTTCGCGCAATCTTTCAGTGTAATTCGTCGGTATCTCATGATTGGGACTCTTTACAGCCAGGGCCAAGTGAAACGTACGGCGAAGAACGGAAGTCAGGCTGAGGCCTTCAGAAATGGCAGGGTTACTCAAAAGATGTAGGAAAACCTGCGACTGAGATGCCAGGAAAGAGTACCATTCGGAAAAATTAATTGTTTGTAAGTCAATGACGAAGTCAGTCTTGTCCAGGTCATTTCTTGCCCGCTCGAAATCTTTCTCTGACCATGATCTGCTAACAGCGAGTTTGGCTCGCAGTCTTTCTGCTTGTGGATTCGATGCAGTGAATCGTTCAAGCAGTCCAATCGCAATCATGCGAAGGAATATTTCAGAAAGCAACTCAATTTTTGCCTCGGCAGCTTTTCTATCTCTCCTGGAGACTATAGCGTTTGAAATAAGCCCGATACTGCCCATGAAGAATCCCACTCCACCCAGAATCATGATGACACTCAAGATCATGCCCAGGCTCGTCTTTGGATAGATGTCTCCATATCCCACTGTGGAGAATGTTACAACAGCGAAATAAAGCGCTTGAACCGGGGTTAAATCCTCAACCTTCATAAAGACTACAGTCGTAGCTACGATAAGACTTATCATGGCTACGACGAGGCCTACCAACATTCTTGACAGAGAAGTCATAGTTCCAACTCCTTCGGACCGTGCGCGAATCCACCCTCAATCAGTTTAGAACAAAACAAAATGAGAGAAAAGTTGTTGGTTTAGTGTCACTGACAGCTCCCACAGTTTTGAAGTCATAGAACATGCTGTCCAAATTTCTTCTTCTCTATTTAAGAGCACCTTGTGGAATCCAGATTGAGAAGGCCTCTCCTTTAGGTCGGACGTGATACACTCTATTATCGTTCCTCGTCTCCACCACATAGACCTCAGTGCCAGCAGGTAACGACCTTGCACGACCTGCGTCAAACATCTTGTTGAAAGCCTCTTTATCTTCTGCCACAATTGTCTGAGCTAGAAGCATAGGGAACATTTGGTACACTGTAGCTTCCAATCTTTTTTCTTCGTCAGATCCATGGAAACAATAATTCCCTTTCCTACACTGTCCGATATTTGCCCTGTGAAAAACGGTGAGAGGTCCGTTATGAAGGCTTTCACGCCTTTTTCCCCTTCACCGCCCCAACCAGAAAACGGTCCAATTGTTCGGCGAAGGCCTGGCAGTCCTTCCTGCCGAAGGCGGGCGGGCCTCCCGTCATTAGGCCACCGTCCCGTAGATCGAACAGGAGATCGCGCAGGGCTAGGTGGTCCTTGATATTCTCTTCCGTGTAGAGCTTGCCCCTAGGGTTCAAGGCGAAGGCGCCTTTGGCGACAACCCGATCCGCCAAGGGGATATCGGCCGTAACGACCAGATCGCCCGGCATCGCCAATTCCACGATGCGGTCATCGGCAATATCCGGTCCCTCGGGGACAAGGAGGTGCGAAAACAGCTCCGACGTCCCGTGACGAAGGGGTTTATTGGCCACAAAGACAACGGGCACACCCAGGCGCATGGCCGACCGGATCAGGATGTCATTTGCTGCCTTCGGGAAACCGTCCGCATCGACATAGATCCGCATGTCTGTCCTCTTCCATACCCCGACCGAGCGGCCTTCAGGCCCCCATGACCTCTTTCACCCGGCCGACGATGCCACCCTCCAGGCGTACCTTTATACCGTGGGGATGATGTAAAGATTTGGTGAGAATATCCCGGACGACGCCTTCTGTAAGCGTACCGGTTCGCTGATCTTGTTTCTGAACGACCTTCACTCGCATACCTGTTGTAATGTCGGATCTGTTTTTCCCTATATGGTCAATCATTTGCGCCCTTCATTCGGTATTCAATAAACGGTGCATGATGGTTCTGGTGTAGAGTTTATTTGAAATCATAAAAACCAGCCAGATTCTATATATCAATATAAGGAAAGCTTCAATAAACCTAATATCATGCAACTACGAAGTTTCGCCATTTTTGCGAATCTGGGTTCGCGTGTGGAGCGAGGCAGAGTGATTTTTGTTGTGTTCACGCGTTTCCCGTGATCGCGCGAAATTCTTTGGTCAAAATGGCTGCGTCATTTCGTAATTTCCCAGTAATGTGAACTCCTTGAGGCCGATTCCGGACGACGATCCGATTGGCATACCCTCCAACTACGATCACACGAAGTGTTATCATGCGATGAAGCCAGGAACGGGTCAGGCTGATCAATTCCACCGCAAGCTCGGATTTCGATTTGCAATTCCCGCCGGCAGGTTTAACCTTAGCCTTCCTTGGCCACCACAGACGGGCTGCGTAGGGAAGACAAAACGCCCTGTCTGAAATTCCCGGCAAATGAACCACCAATCCGATAGTCACGAAACATACACAGTAGCCGATCGGCTTTCCGGTCTTGGGTGCATTACCATTGTGCTGTACGCCGGCACCACAGATCCTTTTCCCGACGTGACTGTTAAGCGTGTCATCCACCATTGCACCGGGTAACAAAGTCTCCGCCATGGTCCTAAACACTTCAAAGGCTACTCTGTCCAGTTCCCACTTGGTCTTGCCAAGGAACTTATATATTGTTGCGAAATGCTCGGACTCGTGTAATCCAGTCGCGAGAATCACCTGATTGATCGTGTGCGTTCCAACGGTGAGCGCCCAACCGGTGATCAATACAGCGAAATGCCTCAAGCTTGGAGCGCTAAAACGATCCCTGAACCGGATCTTGTCTGTCTCGAAAGCCTGTGGTAAATTCCTCTTGGCCATCGGCGTTCCCCTTACCATGGTTTTTTCCAAAAACGTGTATGGCAGGAACGTAGATTGTTTTAACTGATTCATCCACAATTTCAAACTATTGATCAATAAAAGGCGAAACTATAGTTAGGAACGGAGTAGTCAAAATGCGGTGGCGAAACTGTCTGATGGGCTTTATTGCATTTGTAGCGGCCGTGACATTAGCTTTGGTCGTCTGTTCTTCAGGTCCCACGGCAGCCCAGCAAAAAAAACCAAATTTCATCATTATCATGACTGACGACGTCGGCTGGGGTGATTTGGGATGCTATGGCGGTGGTGAGATCCGCGGTTGCCCAACCCCCAACCTGGACCAAATCGCCTCAGAGGGCATGCGCTTCACAAACTATTATGGTCAGGCAAGCTGTACCGCAGGCCGAGCTTCATTCATTACAGGCCGGATTCCGATAAGGACAGCTCTTTCTACCGTGTTGGTTCCAGGAGACGCCAATGGCCTACTAAATGAGGACCCCACTATAGCTGAGGCCCTGAAAAGACTTGGGTACCGAACGGCTCAGTGGGGCAAATGGCATCTTGGTGACCGTCCCGAAACTTTCCCGATCGAACACGGTTTCGATGAGATGCATTACATGCTGCCATATTACGCGGGCGTTTACGCATACGACTATTTGTCCTTGCAGCCTGATTTCCCGATACACAACAAAATATTTATGGAGGCCTGGAACAAGGTTGACCTGAGCCAATGGGAAGGAAAGGCAGGAGAACCTCCCAAGGTGGTCAAGAAAAAGTTTGGCTATGAGGATCTCGCTATTGTTGATGACATCATCCGTGAGGATGCGGTCAATTACATCAAAAAACATGCCAATGACGACAAGCCGTTTTTTATGTACATCTGTTTGATGAAGGTGCATAATCCTAACAATCCCTCCCCGCGTTTCAAGGGAAAATCACCAGGTGGTGGTCGTTATCTCGACGCTCTGATGGAACTGGATGACAACTCCGGTCAAATAATGCAGGCCGTACGTGACGCTGGTATTGCGGAGAATACCCTGGTTGTGTGGACTACTGACAACGGGGCGTGGGTGGATGCCTGGCCCGATGCCGGATACACTCCTTTCCGCGGCATGAAAGGGACCTCATTCGAGGGAGGGTACCGAGTTCCAGCGATGGCCTGGTGGCCGGGACATATAAAGCCTAGTACGGTGGCCAATGGTATTATGTCTCACATGGATTGGTGGCCCACATTTGTCAAACTGGCTGGCGGAACTCCTCCGACTCGCATTTGGAAAGACAACTATGGCAAGGACATTGTTTTTGATGGACTTGAAAACAGTGGCTTCCTATTGGGAACAGCACCATCCAACCGAGACCATTTTTTCTATGTTACTGATTTGGCTTTCGGTGGCCTTCGAGTAACTAACTTTAAACTTCTATTCACAGCCAAGGACACATGGCTTGGGCCTGACTTGAACCTGGCATTTCCTGCGCTTTACAATCTTTGGTGGGACCCAAGTGAGCAGCATGACGCTGTTTTTAACGGAGCCGCTCCGACTCGGGGTGATTTAAAAAGCTCTCCTGGGAGATACTCGGGAAAAGACGACGGCTTGATAGTCGAAATGGCACACCCGTTTTTCAAGCAATTCTTTAGTGAGCTTATAAAATGCCCCAACCGACCCACAATACCAAGCGCTGGTTCTATAAGTCAGTTGGTAAATGAGTTTAACGCATCTGGCCTGAGACGTCTCATTGAACTTCTGGAACCATCATCCCAGTATAAGTAAATCATTTGCGTAGTATTTGCTCCTGTGTAATGAGGTTTAGACCTGTTACGCATGGGAATTCCCATGTTGTTTTCGGATTATATGTTTCACTTCCAGTTGGACAGAAGAGGGGGAATTACCGAATCTTATCGCGGATCAAGGGAACAACGAATTGGGCGAGTTGATAATTGCCCAGTGTGATAAAATGGCCCTCTCGTTCAAGTTGCAACTCCTCTGGAACCGTGAAATAGTGGGCTTCTATGCGGGGTATGGCAATGATTCGTTCTACTGCAATAAGGGCAAAATCTTACCAAACGGAACATAAATCGTCAACATGTTTCCTCTAGTTAGTAAGCCCAACCAATCTTATAATGTTTCCGATGCCCCTTAAAGAAGATCAACAGGAGGATGCCTTTAATTTGGGCTTTGATAATTCACGGAAGCGGTGCCTTTATCGGAATTCGATGGCCATATCTGGTCGTTACAATTCCTTCCATCGTCCGATCTGGGGTGATCGAGCCGATAAATGAGTGGCCATCGGAATGCGATGCCCAGATCCTGTCCCCCTCGATTTTCCCAAACCAGTGGTATGTCAACTTGTTGCTCATCGGGGGGTAAATGTGTAGAACACCCTTTATTTCATTGTTTCGGAGTTGGGCAGTCCCGCGAACCTTCACCCCCCTCATTTGGGTTTCCCAGTTTCGAGGAGGACCCCAGTCAGCAGACTGTTGCGCCTGCACTCCCACGTTGCCCGCATGTGCTTGAACAATACAGGCTGAGTCTAAATGGCAAAGTGGAACGATTGTAAGCACCCAAAACAAGGCTAGAGGCAACGTCGTCGTATGCATTCTTGTGCACCTCTTGTTTCCTAACACCCTAGTGTTGTGTCACCTATTAGCTTTACAATACGAAGGGGGTATTGCTATTCAGGTTTCATGTGGAAATCAACTGCACCTTTACCAGTGGCTCGGATTTGGAAAGCGCATGGTCTCCAACCTCACAGGATAAAAACGTTCAAGCTTTCCAAAGACAAACACTTCGTGGAAAAGCTCACTGATGTTGTGGGACTCTATTTCAACCCTCCTGCCAAGACATTGGTGTTGTGTATGGACGAAAAGTCCCAAATTCAAGCCCTGGAGCGCACTCAACCCGGATTACCCATGAAAAAGGGACGGTGCGGAACCATGACCCATGACTATAATCGTAACGGTACCACTTGTCTGTTTGCGGCTCTCAATGTACTTGACGGCACCGTCATCGGGTCATATCAACCTCGACATCGAACGGCGAATTCTTGAAGTTCCTTCGCAAAATCAACCGTGAAACACCCAAGGGACTAGACCTCCATTTGATTATAGACAACTACGCTACACATAAACATCCCAATGTCAAAAAAATGGTTGTTAAAGCATACACGGTTCCAGATGCACTTCATTCCGACCAGCTCCTCATGGCTGAACCTGATCTAGCGATGGTTCGCAGAACTCACCCGAAAGCGTATCCGTAGAGGAGTTTTTCACAACGTTCCAGACCTCGTAACCGCAATAGACGATTTCATCCAAATCAACAACCAAAACCCTAAACCCTTTATCTGGACTAAGAATGTCCATCAAAACCCCATTTTCGTCAATTCTTGCAACTCCTTTATGGCTTCCTTATCCCCTTGGGCAGCAGCTTTGCGAAACCATTTGAGTGCCTCTTCATAGTTCTGGGGAACTCCTTGACCGTTATAATACATTCTACCAAGGAGCCTATGAGCTACGGCATCCCCTTGGTCAACAGATTTACGAAACCATTTGAGTGCCTCTTCATAGTTCTGGGGAACTCCTTGACCGTTATAATACATTTCACCAAGGAACCGCTGAGCTATGGCATCCCCTTGGTCAACAGACTTGCGAAACCATTTAAGTGCCTCTTCATAGTTCTGGGGAACTCCTTGACCGTTATAATACATGAGACCAACAAACACCTGAGCCATGGCATCCCCTTGGTAAGCAGCTTTGCGAAACCATTTAAGAGCCTCTTCATAATTATGGGGAATCCCTTGACCAAAATAATACATATGACCAAGTTTCACCTGAGCTTTGGCATCCCCTTGATCAGCAGCTTTACGAAACCATTTAAGTGCCTCTTCATAGTTCTGGGGAACTCCTTGACCGATATCATACATGAAACCAAGGACTTCTAGAGCTATGGCATCCCCTTGGTCAGCAGCTTTGCGAAACCATTTGAGAGCCTCCTCATAATTCTGGGGTACCCCTTGACCAGAATAATACATAGAACCAATGAACCCCTGAGCTTGGGCACTTCGTTGGTCAGCAGCTTTAAGAAACCATTTAAGAGCCTCTGCATAATCCTTGGAATTATAAGATTTGAGACCGATTTCATAGGCGTCTTGTGCGTCATCACCCGCTAAAATTTGCTGAGCAAAACAAGCAGACATGATTACGATCCCGATAATGAGCATGCCTAGAGTTCTCATGTCCCCTCCTCCCTTGATCAGTACGGCCTGGTATGCGGATTATTGTAACTCTTGATGCCAGTGGTCTTTATGTGCCAGAAAGTGTGCCCGACGTCAACCAAAATCCACCGGCATTTTTTCGTGCGGGTGAATTTTGGGGTTTGCCGACCCAGGATCTGGTAAAGTTGTTGTCTCTCTGTCGTGCGAACAGGCCTAGGTAACTCGTCGAGTTAGTTCGTAGGCTCGTTACCTATTTTGGGCCATTTTTTAACCGTACTTCACCACCGGACTTATTTCGACTCAAACCGTATGGCCTTGACCCGCTTACTCTCCCAATGCTCACCCAGGTTTTGCCCTGACACTTCGTAGTCGGTTGTGCGTCCGGTCGAACCCCCATTCTTTGAGACATGACAACAAGCAGAATTCCTCACCGGCCGGACCTCGGTGCATGCCCCAACTCGCCCTCCCGAAATCGGCCAGGAATGGACGCGATCAAAAGGGGACACCCCAGGTGCCGGCGTCCCGCTGACTCTTCATCGCTGTGGGCGATCTAGGGGTCTTTATTTTCCATCCGGTTTATGGTAAACTTTATGAAAATCTTTAGGCAGAGGTTCACACATGAAGACGTGCATAGCCATGGTTTCGGTAATCGTCTTGGCTTTGGCGAATGCCGCTCTCGCTCAGATGGCTCAGCCACAGGCCTATCCTTCTCAGAGTTCGCCTATGTATGACCAGTCTTACAGAGGCCCGACCAACATGTACGGACAGCCTGTGCTTTCCGTTCAGCCCAAGCCACAAGACCAATCCGGGCAACAGCCCAATGACGGTCTCATTCCCATGGCTGCTCAAGGACTACAGAGTGTGGGCAGCTATTTTTGGAGTTATATGCCGGCACCGGTCCGCGGTGTGGAGTCCCCCTATACAGTCGCACCGGGATCGGGGAACGTTTCCGTTAACTTTGTTCCAGGTTCAAACTGATTGCGTTTGTCTGTTAACAAATTTCATTTTGGGGCTTCCGTCGTAATGAAATTCTATTTATTAAGTCAGACTGCTGCAGTTGAAACAACAGGTTTAAGAAGTGCTCTCTGAGAAAGACCTCGAAAGTCTGCAAATTGCCTCTTCATCACTTCGGAACCAGGTAACGATCTACGTCAACAGAACTGGAATTGAATCCCCTTTCGAGAATAATCTCTTAAACATCGCGCGTCAGATAACAGGAGTGTCGCTGAATAGGGTTACAATTGCCGACGGACAGGAATCCTTATTTCCAACTAAACCCTCTTTCACCTTATCTGACGGGAAATGCAGGAACATTCATTACTTCGCAGCTCCGGAGGGCAGTGAATTTCAGCCTTTTCTAGAAGCGTTGATCTGGCTGGGGCAAGGAAAACAACGTTCAGCTTCGGACGCATTTGAGACGCTAAAGAAACTGCGATCTCCTACCCATCTGCTCATTTTCATCGCAGCAGCATGCCCCCATTGTCCGCAGACCGTACGCTCCGCAATATCGCTAGCGACTCACTGCCCTTTGATCACCCTAAGTGTCGTTGATGCACTTGAATTCCCAGACCTAGCCTCTTGTTATAAAATCAAATCTACCCCCACTCTCATAGTTGACGACGGCTTGACCCTGGTAGGCGTTGTGACAATCGAAGAGCTGATTGCTCACCTAGTGAGAGAAGATGACGTTGCTTCGCTCAGTTTAGTCCTTGAATCCATGATCAATTCCGGCCGTGCGGAGGATGCTGCAGGCATAATATGTAATAAGCGCAGGCCGGACGCTATAATACCAGTATATCGGTCACAGGCATTCTCTTTGCGAATGGGTGCTTTGGTTGCCATGGAAGAGGCTCTCCTTAAAGACCGTAGTATTTTTGATACTGTCATTGATGAATTTACGGCTCTTCTATTCCAAGAAGACCCAGGTCTGAGAGGCGACACGGCCGCTTTTCTCGGCAAGACCGGCAACCCAGCAGTCATACCGGTCTTACGTAAAATTGCCGCCCAAGACCCTGATCCGGATGTACAGGAGGCAGCACAGGAAGCACTGGACCTCCTCGAAAAGTGAAATTTGCCGCTCCCTAACATTTCGTTTCACCCGCCCGCATCTGATCTACAGATTCAATTCCTTGGTGTCCAAGCAACCATTCGTAATAATTCTGAACGCCGGATGACGCGGATCAACCAATTGATTGAGTCAGCTATCCGGCTATATTCAAGGAAGGCAGGCATCCTGTAGAAGGTATTACATGAATTATTCCTCTGATAATCACCCTTCCGAACGGTAGAACAGAATGAACAGGCACCCCCTAAAGCCCCTGCGCAGAGCCTGTGAATTCAATAAAATTTAAATCCATTTCTTACGCGTCCTTCTCTGCAACAGCCTCAGACCTCCGAGATCGACTCGACCTGCTGGCTGATCGGGAATGAGCTTTGTCTAGTTTTGAACTCGCCTTCTTTGTCGAAACCACTTTTTTGTTTCCGCTTTCCTTGTCATCAATGCGGTGCTGGTTGACCTCTGGGATGTTAGTTTGAGGACTATATCTCAGGGCAATTTTCAAGACCTCGTCCATATGTTTGACGAACTTAAATTCGAGCCGACGCCGGATGTGCCTCGGAATTTCTTCCAAATCCTTTTCATTCTGCTCTGGTGCAATTACGATATAGATCTGGGCTCTCAGTGCAGCGAGAGCCTTCTCCCTGAGCCCACCGATAGGCAGAACCCTCCCTCTCAAAGTTATCTCGCCCGTCATTGCCACATCAGACCTGACTGGAATGCCGGTCAGGGCACTTACGATAGCGCTAGCCATGGTGACCCCGGCAGAAGGGCCATCCTTGGGAATCGCTCCCGCAGGGACATGTACATGAATATCCTTGGAAAAATAGAATTTTTCCTTCATCCCAAAGAGCGCCGCCCTGGAACGGAAGTACGACATTGCGGCCTGTCCTGATTCTTTCATAACATCGCCAAGTTGACCAGTCAGCAGGAGGCTTCCCTTGCCTTCCAGAGGAGTGGCCTCGATGTGCAGTACATCGCCTCCGTAAGGGGTCCACGCCAGTCCCACAGCTACTCCCACTTCGTCGTTTCTCTTCTCCTGGTCGCGCAGAAACTTGGGAACCCCAAGAAATTTGTTGAGGTTCTTGGCAGTGATCCTCGGTATTTTCTTTTCCCCCTCGGCGATCTTTCGTGCTATTTTTCTGCAAAGGTGGGCAATTTCACGTTCTAGGTTTCGAAGACCCGCTTCCCGGGTATACTGGTTGATCAAGCTCAAGATGGCCTCATCGGTTAAAAAGAAGTTCTCCTCCCTGATTCCGTTTTCCTTGATTTGTCTTGGCACAAGAAAGCGACGAGCAATCTTAAGCTTCTCCTCATCGATATAGCCCGAGAGTTCAATGATCTCCATCCTATCCTTTAGGGCTGGGATAATTGGGTCTGCCAGGTTTGCGGTCGTGATGAACATTACTTTAGACAGATCAAATGCTACATTAAGATAGTGATCGCTAAAAGCATTATTTTGTTCAGGATCCAGCACTTCCAGCAACGCGGCTGAAGGGTCGCCTCTAAAATCAGTTCCCACCTTGTCTATTTCATCAAGCATGAATACGGGGTTGTTGGAACCTGCGTTTTTAAGACCCTGAATAATGCGACCGGGAAGCGCTCCTATATAAGTACGTCTATGTCCCCTAATTTCAGCCTCATCCCTGAGCCCACCAAGAGATAATCGGGTGAACTTGCGTCCCAGTGCCCGTGCTATGGATCGACCCAGTGAAGTTTTACCTACGCCGGGGGGACCCACAAAACATAGTATTGGCCCCTTCATGTTCTTGTTGAGTTTGCGGACCCCGAGGTATTCGAGGATGCGGTCTTTGACCTTTTCCAGATCGTAGTGATCTTCGTCAAGAATCTGTTTAGCATTTTTTATATCCAGCTTGTCTCTCGTGGATTTGGACCAGGGCAACTCTACAATCCAGTCGAGATAAGTG
>Ga0007798_10000419_pt1 | contig 16229 bp, 14 predicted proteins | sample CryBogmetaGMA17M_FD_60370 | JGI IMG/M metagenome (GOLD analysis project Ga0007798, IMG submission 60370) | Freshwater microbial communities from Crystal Bog, Wisconsin, USA - MA17M | ecosystem: Environmental > Aquatic > Freshwater > Lake | place: Crystal Bog, Wisconsin, USA | collected 2009-07-06
AAACTTTTGGAAATTCTGGCGTGTCCGCAATGCCACGGCGCTTTGAGGTGGGATGAAAAACTGGATGGAATAATTTGTAACCAGTGTAAGTTACTTTACGAAGTCAAAAATGATATTCCCATAATGCTTGTGGAAGAGGCAAAAATAATTACGGAAAGGAATTCTTCATGCGTTCATACAGGCGAAGATTGGGTGTAATTATCTTATTTTTTTCGGATCTTGTTATTCTTTTTTTTATTGCCGTTTTGGCCGTACTCATTCGTGATTTTCTTTCTTCTATTATCCCCGCATTTCCCGAGTTAACTTTAAATATAAATTACAGCTGGTGGTTTTTCCCGATATGGATGTCGATTCTGACATACGAAGGAGCATATACTAGAAAATTTACATTTTGGGACGAAGTTAGAATGCTCTGGAAGGTTACTCTCTTTTCAACATTCGCTATTCTTGCTGTCTTTTTTCTGGGCAAAATGGGTAACATCGTATCGAGAACCGTCATAGTCCTTATCGGACTATTATCTATATTTATATTCCCTTTATTGAGAACAGCGGTTAAACAAGGGCTCTTCAAATTAGGCATCACAACGAGTAATGCCCTTATTCTTGGAGCAAACGATACGGGACGTCTTGCGCTCAATGCCCTGATTAAAGAAAAAACCCTCGGCTACCGGGTTATCGGCTTTGTCGATGATTTAGCGAAGATAAAAAATAGACACTTTGAAGGGTTTAAAGTACATGGCCACATGGAGAGCTTGGAACGCTACCTGAAAAACGGCGATATCCAGGATGTAGTGATCGCGCTACCGCAATTCGATAAAGAGCAACTAGCTCATTTAGTCAACCGCCTTCAACATAAGGCCACCAGTATTCTCTACTTCCCTGATTTCTCCGGGATGGTGGTTATGGGTACCGAACTCCGTCACTTCTTTCAAGATCAGGCATTTGCCCTCGAAATCAAGAATAATTTGGCGCAGCCGCTCAATTATTACACAAAGCGACTCTTCGATTACTTGTTCGGCTTTGTCTTTTTCATTCTGCTCATCATCCCCATCGGAATTATTTCTCTTCTGATCAGGTTGACTTCCAAAGGTCCTGCTATACTCAAACAGGAGCGCATCGGCAAAAACAGCAAGTCGTTTATTTGTTACAAATTCAGAACTATGTATCACGATGCGGACGAACGGCTTGAGGTAATTCTGGCCAATGATCCTGAGGCAAAAAAGGAATGGGAAACTTACTGGAAGCTGAAAAATGATTCGCGGATTACAGCCTTCGGAACGTTTTTGCGAAAGACTTCTTTAGATGAAATACCCCAGATAATAAATATCCTGAAAGGTGAAATGAGTCTTGTCGGACCCAGACCATACATTCCGCGTGAATGGGACTGGCTCAAAAAGTACAGCGAAATCATCAATTGTGTCCAGCCGGGAATAACCGGATTATGGCAAGTAAGTGGCAGGAGCGATTCCTCCCATGAACAACGCCTGATGCTCGACGCATGGTATGTGAGAAACTGGAATCTGTGGCTGGATATCGTCATTATTATAAAGACGATATATGTGGTGATAAAAAAAGAAGGGGCGCGCTAGGGAACCATTTTTTTCTTAAAAGAAGTTGGTAAATATGGTTAGTTTTGCAAAAATCTTTTTTTATGTACCCCTTCGGCAGAATTTTATTTAAGGCAATTCGCTATAATTATAATGAATCTTTTTAAAACATTCTTCTGCAATACAATTACCTTTATATGGATCATGACAAAGCATTTTCTCAATAAGCGCTATGTACTTTTCCAATCCTTCTTCTTGTGTGTAAAATTCATCTATCGGAATTATTGATAAGCGATATTGACGTTTGATTCTTGTAGTCCCTATAAATAGTATTGGGATATTATGTTTTATCGCAAGCTTAAATGGAAGCTCTGAAAAATATATATTTTTACCAAATAAAGTGTGGCGACAGGAAGCTCTCTTTTTTAAAGGCACATCATTTAGAAAGAATACCCACTCCTTTCTCATCAGTCCTTCCAAAAATTTATTTTCTTCACCTACAACATAAATTGGGAAAGAAGAAATGATTTGATTTTTTTTTGTAAACGAATTGCAGAATACTTTCTTATTATCTGCACTCATAAATGAAGAAGGCCCTATTCCAAAAACCTCTTTAAACAATAGTGTCCGAAACACAGGCCCGAAATGTCCGGTTATTAAAATAACTCCTCTATCATTATCCATAAATTGTCGCACATATTCTGCTCCCTCTATACAAACATATTTCAAATATTTATTTGGATCTTCCGCAATGAGGCGAGAAAATATTCTATCATAAGTTTTATTTAGGAAGTAATTAAATAAAAAAAGAATATTTTTTTGAGGATTTTTTAATGCATTTTTATATTCCAGTATGTTTCCAATTTTCCTTTTAGAGGTATAGGCAATCCACAGGGTTGAAACAACCAAAACAAAGAAAAAACGGTATGAATTTAACGGAGTCCGGAAAGCTATTTTTAAAACAACCTTTTTCACTCCCCCTTTAAACCTTTTGACCGTATTCTCTATCATACCAATCATAATTTCTAAATTTCCAACGCCATTCAATTATTATATATAATATATTGAATAAATATTTTCAAATTTTCTATAAATGAAAAAAGAAATGTCGAGAACCAATAACCTCTTTGAGTCGAGCAAATCAGTTTTTTCCCGACGGCTCTTAATTGTTTCAAACATTACCGTTTGTAATTTTGCATAACTTAATGAACTATATTAAAAATTACCGTCCGATGCCTATAACTTTTTTGGACACCTATATGGTTTCAATCGTGAAACTTTTTTTCTTAACTTTAAAAGACAAGTCTAAGGATAGCTCAGATGGACACAATGTTCTTTATGGCATCTTTGAGTGCTATATTCGTAATAGATTTCATGCAGGAGTTCGTCTGACATTGATATTCAAAACCAAGGTTGAGGCAAGGAGAACATTGCAGGCTACTTTGCAAATAAATAGCATTTGCCCCTAAGGGACCCCATCGTTTGACCGACGTGGGGCCATGTAATGCAACGAGATTGCACCCTAAGGCGGCGGCTAAATGCATGGTACCTGTATTGACGCTGATTACCAAAATTGATGATTTCATAATTTCGGCGGTTTGTTTTAAATTAAATCCTCCGGCAACAATATTGACGCTATCTTTGTTTGCTACCTGCGCTTTGATTTGTTCCGCTTTTTCGCGATCAATTTTCGCACCCGTAAGAAATACTTCATAATGACGTGCCGTCAATTGATCTATAATTTCTATCCAATTTGCATCAGGCCATTCTTTTAAATACGATTTATACCCGCCGGGAAACATGTGAATGGTAATTCTGTTATTTATAAATTTGGGAACCTGTATGCTGATGTAAGGAAGATTATGGCAATCTATGCCTAGCTGTTTTAGTAGATTTTTGTAATTGTCCAGTTCATGCAATCGGGCGGAATGCTCTGCGGCCAAATCATATATGTAATGTCGGTACTGACCTTTTGTCTTGAAGCCGACTTTAAGCCGTGCATTGGAAAAATACGACAATAACGCATTTAGCCTGGGCCAAGGGCCGAAATCAATCCAGATATCGTATTCGCCCGATCCCTTTATGATATTAATACACTCGAAAGGTTTAGCTACCGGAAGTTTGATGATTCTATCTATTCCGGGTATCAGCTGTGCAATTTCATAATTGTTTGAAGCGACAAAAAAGGTTAGCTGAACATTTGGATAGGCATCTTTGAAGTCTCTTACAGCAGCAGACAGGAGGACAGTATCGCCTATTCCTGCCGTTTTCAAAAAAGCGCCCTTTTTTATACTATTTGTAATGGTTTTTCTTCTTTTTTTAAGCAAACCTAATACAAAGATAGTCGGAATGCCGACATATCTGTCCAAAAAGCGAAAACTGCTATTTCCTCTTTCATTGTTCTGTTTCATACTGATACTTTTTTAAATATTCCTAAAAAATACAATTAATTTTTTCCTAAAGTATTTTACATGTTCAAATAACAACAGCAAAACATAAAGAAAAAGACTTATTTTTTTAGTTCCATAAACATTTTCTCTTCTTAATATTTTAAAATTATTGAGTTCATACTTGTTACTTTCTTTCAGATTTCCAGACAATCCGGAATCACCAAATAAATGTTTGTATGTATTTACTAAAAAATCATTGCTCACTGCTGTTTTATACTTTCTTGTTATTCTAGCAAATAACAGAGTATCTTCTGCGTATTTTTGCTTTTCAGGAAATCCTCCTATATTATCCAATACTTTTTTCCGTATAACCGAACTAGAAGTATGAAAATAATGTCTGAATAGTAATCGATAAAACGACATATATTCCAACTTAATCTTAACAAAATATTTTCGTATTATTTGTCCGCTTGGCTCTAAAATGTTAATATTGCTCCCCAGCAAATCAATTTTGTTTTCCGACATAAGTTTCATTTGGATTTCTAATTTATTACTAACCCACGAATCATCTGAATCGAGGAAGGCAATATACCCAGCAGCTGATTTGCTAATTCCCAGGTTTCTTGCTTCTGATGGACCTGCGTTTTCCTGGTAATAATGTTTAAATTTGATTTCCTTATGCTTTTTTATGTAATCGTCAACAATAAAGTGGGTATTGTCGTTAGAACCATCATCTACTAAAATAATCTCAAAATCGGTAAATGTTTGTTCTACGGCAGATTCAAGGGATTTTATTATGGTGCCGGCCGAATTATAATAAGGAATAACAACACTGACCATCGGCATATTTAATTTCTTTCCCTAACGCTTTTAGTGTAACGCCTTAATCATGATTAATATAAGCTATTCCTACTTTATCCCAACTATCAATGGTAATAAGTTTAAAAACATCGAATGTCTACTGAAGAATGACTGCCCAAAAAACTTACCATCTGTGAATACCGTTAAAATAAAAAGTGCGCTCATAGCGTAATCCAACTTTCCGTAAACAGGTCGCTTATATCCACCGGATAATCATTAAACCATTGTTTGGGGGCAACTACTATTTTTTTTCTGCTCGGGTTGAGCCACGCTCCCCACCAGCTAAATGAGCTATTGGCAATAATGTGATGCCGACACAGGCTGATCAATCGCATGTCATTATAGCTTTCGGAGCCACGGTTGTTAACTACATAGCTACACGGATGTTTGATGCTTAGATTTGTCTGAACCCAATCTATATCATCGGAGAATACGAAATAGTGGGGAGCTTCAACGTATCTGGCTATGTAATTTATTGCCGCTTTGTAATAAGATAGAGGACTCAAACCGTGTTTAAGCAGCGTCTTGGGATTGCTGGCATAATCACCACGCCGGACATGCAGACTCACCGCATTTACTTTGGATATCTGTTCGGCCAGACCGGCATTCCTATTCATGAGAGGTGGTTGAAAAGTAAAATCTGCACGTATAACAGAAGCGTGTGCCTGAAAATACTTCTCAGATTGCCAATAGCCAACCAAGTAACAATCTAGCGGAGCGTGATTTATCTCCGGCCAATAATGGTAGTGAGGCTCAACAACAAGTCCTTTACAGCGCAGTGGCGCCATCTTTCGCTTTGATAAGAATCGCCGGATCCGCAATGGATATTGCCAACCCAATATGCCACGTATATCTGTTTTGCTGGCAATTTCCGATGCGCAGTTGAAGATTCTCGTCAGCTCATACCCTTGATGGAATCTACAGCTTTGAAAAGCTGAAATGTCTAAACGCAAAGAGGTGGCGCGCGCAACTGATATTGCTCTACCTGCCGCGTATTGGAACATCTGATTGCCGAGCCCGTGAGTAATATTGGAAATAATCATAGTGGCTTACTTGCTATAGGCAAAAAAACCATGCCATATCCTGATTAAATTATTATATGAATAGTTCAATCTTTTAGGGTTGAGCATAAATATCGCAAGAAATATTTTTATAACCGGAGCGATAATCATTTTTCTTAAAATGTAATAAAGTATTACTGCATCGCCTTCGTTTGTGAACTTTCTGATAAATGCCCCTTCTGCAAAAGAAGACTTGTAGATTCTGTCTCCTCCTGCAATATAATCTTCCTCTCTTCTATTAGCGTGGTAAAATCTAATCTCAGGATTATAGTATGCCCTATTCCCGGCCTTCATCAACCGATACATCATTTCAAATCCTTCCATCGAAAAATATTTAGCACCAATGCCGAAGTTGTGATCCAGATACAATTCTCCCCTGCTGATTTTACTTAAGTTGAAAAAATGAGTAAATTCAATACCCATCATATTCGACCTGAAAAACCTTCCGGATTTGTTTGAATGCGTACCTATGCTGAACTTTTTTTTGCCAAAATCGTACGATCCACCGGCTAAAATTGCGAGTTCCTTACGCCTTTCAAATTCACCCACAACCTTTTCCAAGACGTCGACTTCATAAACACAGTCATCATCAGGGAAGGCTATAATTTCCCCTCGCGCAAACTGGATACCGTAGTCTCTCGCTCTGGCAATTCCTGAAAAATCGACTTTTATATGATTTACAGGGAAGCAATTTGTGAATTTTTCAACGATAGAATCTATTTTTTGATCTTTGTTTTGATCTATTATTATTAATTCAAAGTCTCTGTAGGTTTGACTTTTCAGCGAATTTAAAAAGCTGACAAGTTCAGTGTCTCTGCCTAAAGTCACCAAAATAAGTGAAAACTTCATATCTAATTCCTTTTTTTATAATAAATATAACCTATATGAATAAAACATAAGAAATCAGCTGTTACATGTCAAGGCAATTTTGACATCTGCTATTTGAGATGCCAATTATGGGATAGCACCCAACACTAATTTCGGGTAATTAAGATTTATTTCTAGATTGACGGGGGGGGAATCTTTTGTTAATTGTAAATGAATAATGGTTAAAAAATATCCTAAATCAGAGGTTAAATGCAAGCTAAATACCGCTGGGCATTATTGAGCCAGGCACCCAAAGTATTTACTGATATAGTTTTTCGCGGTCACTATGATTTCGAATATGACCTAATGCCTTGCCATGCTTCAAATATGCCGATGGCAAAACGGCTCAACTTGATGCGTGCCGGTTTAAATCTCTTCTACCGTAATCTCCAGCCATGGAGCTGGCCTATTAACATGCAGGTTGAACTTACCAATTATTGCAATCTAAAATGTCCTGTCTGTCCGACAGGTCTCGGCTCGTTGCAGCGCAAACCGCAGGCCATGGACCCGGCTCTCTTTGAACGTCTTATGGATGAGGTAGGCCATTACCTTCTCACAATGAGCTTGTGGGCATGGGGCGAACCCCTACTGCACCCGGAACTGGCGGATATTCTGCGCATCGCCCAGAACCGTGGAATAAATACACTTCTTTCTACCAATGGACAAAACCTTAACGATGATAATGTGCTCAAGGCTTTAATCGCTTATCCTCCGACTTGTCTCATTGTTGCCCTTGACGGGATTACCGATGAAACCAATACCCGCTTTCGTGTCGGTGCAAAGCTTGCGCCAGCGCTTGACGGTGTGCGCGAGCTTTGCCGAATGAAACGGGAAAAAGGAAAAGAATTTCCCATTTTGCATTTACGCTATATGGTGATGAAGCATAACGAACATGAACTTTCCGAGCTTGATAATTTTGCCCGGAGGAATCATTTTGATATTTTAACTATCCGCACTCTCTCCATTATCGATGCGCCGGATGATCAGCATAACATTATGAAGCCGGATGATGAACGTTTCAGGGCTTACGAATATTCTAAGGGTAAGCGCGTTCGTCGCGACGACTTTTCCTGTCAGGCAGCTTTCATTTTTCCCACCGTTTTAGCTGATGGGACGGTCTGTTCCTGCGAAGAGGATTATAATGCCATTCAGCGATACGGAAAGCTTACGAAGGATAATTCATTCGCCGATATATGGTGGAGTAAACAAGCTAATAAAATCCGGAAGACGATCAGAAAAAATCTGGATAGTTTCAGTTTTTGCCGGACTGCCCATACAAAGACAGGCCGATTCATACCTGTAGCATCCAATATTTTGACCTGCAAAAACAGCCATGATTTTCTTCATCATGTTTGGTTTTTGCTGGCCAATTCGCGATAGAGTTTAAGGTGCCTATCGGCCAGGATCATACTATCGTACAGGCTCTTGACGAATTGCCTTCCATTTTTCCCCATATTGGAACGCAGGTTATCATCCTGCAAAAGCTTCTTAACATATTGACACAACGCATCAACATCCCCTTTACGTACAATGTACCCATTTTTTTCGTGGCTCACTGCCTCAGGCAATCCACCAGCGTTGTATGCAACAACCGGCCGCTCCATCGCTGCTGCTTCGAGCGCCACGAGGCCTAACGCTTCATCATAACTTGGAAAGGCGATAATTGAACTTGCCGCATATCCGATGCAAACATTTTTAGGAGTGTCGTGAGGAATTATCTTTACAAGATTTTGTAGTTTCAGGCGCTTAATCTCAGCGTGCAAACAATCTGCATATTTTTTATCTAGTTCATGCCCCATCAGCAATGTCTGTAGCTCTACTCCATCCTCCAATAATTTTTTAGTTACCCTAATAAGATCCATCTGCCCCTTGTATTTTTTTATATGGGCAGGATAAAAAATCAGGGGGAAGTCGAAGAGTTCATGGCGCGTCTTAAATTCGCTAATATCTTCTGCGCTAACATTCTCCGCGTCAAAGAAAGTGGTGTCGATACCGCTTCCTATGGCCGGTTTTGCACCCAATATGCCCCGTAAAGTTTCTTCGCACACACCGGTTATGTAGAGGCCACGTGCGATAAGCACGTTCACAATGCAATATGCTAAGAGGCCTACAGCTGGACTCGAAAGAACATTATGAGCAGTCGCTATGCATGTAATTCCTAATAGTTTGCTTGCACGCCAGCTGGCGATAATCCAAGTCGGAGCAAAAAATGGTGTGTGTGAATGGATAACGTGTATATGTTCTTTTTGCGCAATATCTACAATTGCTTTAGATATCTGCCGTATTTTATTAAACGATGAAAATGGTGACGATAAGGAACTGGGCTGCACCCTGATTTTGTGATGAATGATAACGCCCTTCCCCACCTTCTCTTCGTTGATGGATTGTTCTCCCTGTGCTGGATGTACTATATGAATCCGCATCTTTTCTCGCGACAGAAGAGCGCGATTGAGGCTTTCAAGATATCTTTCTGTTCCACCGCCTCCGCCTATATCGAACGAGATCACTTCGATAACTGATAAGGTTTTCTTCTCCACTGTGTTAACTCGTATTCCTTTCCCAACCCGGCATGCTATCTCCTGCCTTCATGTCCTATTGCCAAAATAAGATTTGCAAAGTTTAGGAAGCAGCGCTATAAACTTCGGTAATACATTTCTCTGGAGCATCAGTTATGATGAGCTTACAACAATATTTTTTTTGCTAAACCAAAATACATCGTGTCATGCTACTCAATCTCATTATCGTTTCAAAGGATCAAGGTAATGAAAAAATATTTTAATTATTCACTCCTATTGATAATAATACTAATTGCCGTAATATTTTATGGAATTGAAATCCGTAAACATAAAATATTCCCGTATGAATACCTTAAGAAGGTGTATCTATATTTAAATCTGGATACCCGAGGTCTCTGGTCGATTGGCATATATGAGGGTACCACGCCATTCAACTTATCTAATCCAGAAAATTTTTTCAATCCGGTTCTTACCGAAAAAGATGTTGATGATATAGACGCAAGGTTTGTTGCAGACCCCTTCATGCTGCTCAAGAATGGGAAATATTTTATGTTTTTTGAAGTGATGAATCGTCAAACCGGCCAAGGTGATATTGGATATGCAGAAAGCGCAGATGGAAGAAAATGGAAATATAGAAAAATTATTATTGATGAGGATTTTCATCTGTCCTACCCATATGTTTTCGAGTGGGACAACAACTATTACTTAATCCCGGAAAGTACTAAAGATTTATCAGTGAGATTATATAAAGCAATATCGTTCCCTGAAAAGTGGGAATATGTCGGGAATCTACTGACTGGAGTTCACTATGCGGATTCTTCGTTGTTTCGCTATAAAGATAAGTGGTGGATGTTTGTGTCTACAGGAAAAGGCGATCTTAATCTCTATTATTCAAATCATTTATTAACAGGGTGGATGCCTCACCCAATGAATCCTATAATAAAGCTAAACAAGCATATTTCAAGACCGGGCGGACGAGTTTTTGTTTATAATGACGAACTTTATAGATTAACACAAGATGATGATCCCAGTTATGGAATTCAAGTTTTTGCTTTTTTAATAACGAAGCTATCTGAAAATCAATATGCGGAAAAAATGGCATCTCAGACACCAATAGTAACAAAGACAGGCAGTGGATGGAATGCGGCAGGTATGCACAACGTAGACCCACTTAAAGTAGGGAGTAAGTGGATATCGGCAGTAGACGGACGAAATAAATAATACCAGCAGGTAGAAATATTGGACAGTAATTTTCTGTAAATGGAGAGAGCAATATGATGAATTATTTTGATTTTCAAATAATAACCTTTATTAATCAGTTTTCTCAGCATTCATGGATATTTGACAAGCTCATTGCTTTCTTATCTTACAATAATTTGTTAAAGGGAGGCATCTTATCAACTATTATTTGGTGGGCATGGTTCAATAGTGAAGATCGTCATTCACACAAGCGTGAACATATAATTTCAACTCTATTGAGTTGCATTATCGCCATAGCGTTGGCAAGAGCTTTCGCATTAACGTTGCCATTCCGCCTCAGACCATTACAAGAAGAAGGCTTGCATTTCTTGCTTCCATTTGGAATGACCACGACTGTATTAGAGGGATGGAGCTCATTCCCAAGTGATCATGCGGTATTATTTTTTACTCTCTCCACCGGTCTATTATTTATATCGCGGTGGGTAGGCACATTTTCTCTTTCCTATTCTATATTGTTTATTGGTTTCCCACGAGTATATTTAGGATTGCATTACCCAACTGACATTATTGCAGGTGCAATTATCGGAATAACAATTGCGCTACTTGGGAATATCTACCTTGTAAAGAACATACTTATCCAATCAATCACAAACTGGTCGTATTCAAAACCTAACCTTTTTTATCCATTATTTTTTCTTTTGACTTATCAAATTGCCGATATGTTTGATAATAGTAGGAGTTTGTTTAATGCAGGAGCAAAATTAATCAGGTATATTATTGCCTAACAATTACCTCCAGCAGATCGCCAATAAAACCGGTTGCCACTGATGCTCCGCGTTATTCAGCCTAAATCAAAACAACATAGTAACCTGTTAAAACTACATAAACAGTAGATAATAAAGAAATAACAGAGAAACAAACAATTAGTAAGTAGTACGAATTGTATAGGGTAACTTGCCGATTATTCTGCACCGCATAATCCGGGTTTGTTAAAAGCTTTCGTTTTATTTTAACCGGTTTCCGTTTTCGCGGTGTAAAAATGGTATTCAAATATTCCCCCAAAAAAGTATTATATATTAAAAGGAAAAAGAGCGGGGCATAAGGAATAAAGTATCGTCCTTGAACATCCTGGATGTAGTTTTGCCCGACCGGATTCCATGTCAAATAAAGACCAGTTTCGATGAATATAACTCCTGCAATAAATATGGATACAATAATTAATTTATTTATCAACCCAATATTAATATCGTTATTGGAAAGCAGAAACGCTGTGATGATTAATAAAAATAAATATAAATTAATCAGCCACTCAGGCAAAGGCTTATTCAACCAACCCAGAGTACCTACAAAACTATCCAGTTGAAAAGCCCTCTGGGAAATAGAAATCGAGTTAAATAAAATTTCCAGGTATTGTATAGGATTGTTCACGATAAAGCGTTTTTGTTCCATGAAATTTACGCCTTTAGGGGTACTTCTTCGATCAGATCGCTCGAATTGCTCAACAGGAGTTGGTTTTGAAAGTGCGTCCGGAGATAATTTCCGCGCAGAGGTTGTCTGTGTTGAAACAGCAGCTTTGGGTTGAAAAAGCGGTTTGAGGGCGCCGATTTGAGTCGCCAGAAAAACAGTGATTATTAGACCCATAAAGATGAGAATATATTTTTTTAAAGACCCTATCTTGAACACGGGAATTAGAAGAAACATTCCTATCAATATGGCATAAACTGATCTGGACGCTGCTAACAAAAAAGAGCCCATAAATATAATGACCAAATCCTTTGTGCTTATTTTCTTCTGCTGATCATAGGCAAACCGAAGGAACAGCGCGATCAACAAAAAAGCGAGGCTGATAATCATTCCATCTTTGGACAAAGAAGCGCATAAATATAAAGTCATGGGCATGAGCTCCAGCAAAAATAAAATCCATTTGAAAAAAGGCGCGGTTCGGATCGCGAAAAAAATAATAACAATGGAAAAGAGCAGATTAAATATCCTTCCTATATATAAGAGCATTGCAGGAGAACTGTTAAACATTTTTCCAATGAACATACCTACCGCCTGGGGGAAGTAAGGAAAAATAAAAGGGCGTGCAAAAATTGCTGACCTGGCTTGCGGATTCAATTCTACCTCTCTCTGAGCAAGGATTTCATTAATATTTGTTTTCTGCAAGGGATTGAAATTCAATCTTCCAAAGGTATCAAACAGATGTATAAGCGAAACAGGAACGGTAGATTCAAATTGAAAAATATTTAATTCCGCAAGTTGGTATGCCCTGTTAAGATGATCTTGTTCGTCCGGGGTTTGGAGTGGCGGAGTGATAAATACCAATGCCAATCCAAATACCAATGCCAATACAACATAAATTTTTTCAGGAGAAAAGGTCAATCGCACAACGAATGCCTGAACTTTCTCTGCAAACACGATAAGTAAAGCAAGAAGTATTGCCAAAAAGAAGAGAAATATTTTGAACAAATTTACAGAACCATAATTCGATTCATAAGTCCGCACACATAAACTGCCTTCTAACAGGAATACCTGCCCGGAACTTTTTAATGTTCCGATCACATCTTCATTGACAACCGGTTTTACCAAAAGTTTTCCCAATTTCCCTGTCGGCATCCTCGGTATGGCCAGATGGCTGTCTTTGTCGCCGGTGGAGGTGGATAAACAGAGAATTACTTTCTTCCCCTTCCCCACATGAATTTTGTCAGGAAACTTAAAGAGCTGATAGTGTGGTCTGCCCATATTTTCATTAGTGAATCGCTGCGTATAGAGCGTCTGATAGTTTGTATCCAGCACCATGATAGTATTTTCATTCAGATATGGCGCTCCGGAAGAAACCATGACCAATTCCACGGCGGTCAGATATTCTTTTGTCGCCGTAATTTCCTGGATAATCAGAAACTCTTTTTTCAAAGGTCCATATTCTAATACCCCGCCCAATTCCATCTCCTGCGTCGGGAAAAATACAACAGTTAGCTTCGCAGAATAAATAATTACTCCGGAGAGGATCAAAAATATCAAGCCGATGATCAGATATTTATTTTTCTTCATGGTATGTTATTACTTTTTTCCAAGTTATCTTTCAAAATTTAATCTCTACGCAATTGCTCAAATACCCATGACCTCGTTGCAGAGGTGGCAATGGCCGTTATCCCCAGAGTTAAAGCTGAAATGATAATTAAATATAGCAACATAATGAATTGCGTCATTACTTCACTCATAAACAATTTTCCCAAACCGGCAATTAATAATGCCGCCCCCAAAGGGATTAAAACATCTTGCCAATACCATCGCCATTTCTCTTCAGGCAATAAACGCCTATGCATTATTGGAATTTCAAATAAAACACTGCCTACGTTTAAAATAAGCCAGACGCTAGCTGCGCCGATAGCACCATAGTGAATTGTCATGTAGATAATTAATGGTACAAGGATAATTACGTAAAGCAGATTTTTATAAAACAATAATTTGGTCCAGCCAAACGCCAGTTGCATGGCGTGAGGAAGGTGCATGAGCACGTTCAGCGCCGTTCCGCAAATAAGAATACTCACCAATAAGTAAGTTTTTTCAGCCGTTATCTGGCTCTGTGACCAGAGCAAAATAATTTCAGAGGAAAAAAAGGCAACGACAACGGCGAAAGGAAGAATCAAGACGGCCATAAACTGGCAACCCTTATGATAGAGCTCCTTTAACTTCTGTTGATTATGAAGAGCAGCTAATTGTGTAAATCTTGGATAAATACCGGAAAAAATCGGTCCACTAAAGCGCAATGGGCTCATGGCGATTATGCCGGCCAGCGTGTAATAACCAAACATCTCCAGAGACAGCATTTTGCTTAATATGATTTTATCCAGTTGAGTAAGAATTATTGACATAATTGTAATAGCGCCCATTCCGGCGGCAAATTTCCAAATGCCTTTAATCAGTTGTTTTTGAAAAACAGGCCTGCTTTTACTTTTCGGTAGCTTACGCCAGAAAATAGCCACCATAAGAAAAGTATGTATTGCGCTGACAACGATCTGCCATAAAAAAAACGCCTGAATCGTGGGAGAAATCAACCACAAAACCGCAACTGCGCCAACACCGCGCAAAGTACTTATGCTGACAGTAACTACATTCAATATAATCTGGCATTGAAGCCCCATAAGCCCGCTGGCGTAGAAGCTCAGTGGCCATTGCAGCATCAATGTAAATCCAATTATTAAAACTGCCTGCTCAATAGTTGTGGCTGATAATTGATCTGCCCGAACCCAGTGATGAGCGATCAAAGGCGATATTGCTATGACCGCAATTCCGAGAACCAATGCTATGCCCCAGTAAATAATTTCCAGGGATCGTACCAAATTACGCATCTCCTGCTCCCTGCCCGGCCGTGCGGAAAGCCTCGCCATTTCACGGTTTAATGTGCTGCTTACCCCCATATCTAAAAGACCTGAAAGTATTTGCAATGAAGCATAAATGCCTACCAACCCGTATGCTTCCACCCCCATAAATTTTATATAAAGCGGTACAAACAAAAACGCCATGAGGGCATGCCAACCATTCCCGAATAAATTAGCGCTAATATTTTGTTTAAGCTGGCTCATAATAGACGACCTTAAAGTCCCTCTTTTTGATTGACATGATTAGAAAGTAAGAAAGTACAGGTGGTGACTTTTAAAACTTAACCAAACAATGATGAAATAGTATTCTGTATGTCTTCTGCCGCTTTTTGGGGATCTTTTGCTTCCTTGATCGGTCTGCCGACAACGATATAGTCTGCACCGTTTAAGAAAGCCTCTTTTACATCTATTGTTCGCTTTTGATCATCTACATTCGCCACAGGTCTTATGCCGGGAACTACAAGCAGCAACTGATCACCAATACCTCGCCTTAATCGCGGCACCTCAAGACCCGATGAAATCACACCGTCGCATCCAATCTCTAAAGCCCTTTTCGCTCTGGAATAAACAAGTTCCTCTACGTTACATTTAAAGCCCAGGTCTTTTAAATCACCTTCATCCAAACTGGTCAGGACGGTTACCGCCAGGATTTTCAGTCCATTCTTATGCGCGACAGCAGCTTCTAGAATTTTGTCATTACCATGAACCGTGATAAAATGAGCGCCACGATTCTTTAGTTGAATTACCGCCGATTTAACAGTTTGGGGAACATCAAAGAATTTCAAATCCACAAAGACTTTTTTATCACGTTCCCGCAGCCATTCAACTAACTCAAAATAGCCGCCAGCCATAAAAAGTTGCAAGCCCAACTTATAAAACATGACTGAATTCCCAAGTTGCCCAACCAGAGCTTTCGCTTCTTCAACAGAAGAGACATCCATGGCAAAAATCAGCCGTTCCCGATGGGGAATATCTTTTGTTGACAGGAAAGACTCTCCCGATTGATTTTCACCGGTTTTCGCACCATTCATATTACACCTCTCTTTTTAAAATCATCTTATGAGAGCTTTGCACAACTACAATATTCGTCATTCCGGGCTTGACCCGGAATCTAGGAAGCACTTAATAATACTGGATTCCAGCCTTCGCGGGAATGACAAAATTGTTAGTTTTATGTAGTTGCGCAAAGCCCTCCTTATGGACGGTCAATTTAAAATATGAACATTTTATTGTTGAAACTCTAATTCCGAAAGTGCAGTGGATTTAATTAATTAAGGATGTAAATCATATTTATTGTGTTAAACTTTTTACACTATACCATAGTTGGCCGACGATTTCTTTTAAGGCAAGAGAGGTTTTATAAAGCGACCGTGTCTGTGGCGCGTATTTGACAAAAATATTTTCG
>Ga0007798_10000428_pt1 | contig 15991 bp, 16 predicted proteins | sample CryBogmetaGMA17M_FD_60370 | JGI IMG/M metagenome (GOLD analysis project Ga0007798, IMG submission 60370) | Freshwater microbial communities from Crystal Bog, Wisconsin, USA - MA17M | ecosystem: Environmental > Aquatic > Freshwater > Lake | place: Crystal Bog, Wisconsin, USA | collected 2009-07-06
CTCCAGATCTTTCTTAAACGCTGTCAATGTCGCTGCATCTTTGCCTGGGGTGGCGAAGAGGACCTTCGACTTGTCCATGTCCACGAACACCGTGATGTAGTTATGGCCTCGTTTGCTGGAAGTCTCGTCCATTCCGACCGTCCTGACTCTGGAGTAGTCCTGCTCGCCCCGAGCCTTTTCCACGTAATGGTGAAGGATTCGCCAAATACGGGTATCATGCTCCCCTACTAGTCGTGCTATGGCGTTTACGGGCATCTCTTTGGCCATGGCCATGACGAAAGCCTCAAAGAGCAGAGTGAACCCACTGGCCTCCCTGGCCCACGGCACCGGTGCCTGTTTTACCCCGCAGGTCGGACACTCCACACGAGGGGTGCGTACGTGGAGATAGCTGACATGCTGAAAGAAGTTCAGATGCCGCCAGACCTTGTTCAGTGTGTCGTACGCCTTACAGCCTAAGCGGCCGCATTCCGGGCAAGGGAACTCCCCTCCTCTGGAGAAATCGATATAGATATCGAGCTGCTTTTGCTCAGGGTCAAACGTACAACGCTCCACCAGCCATGGTGGAAACAAGCCAAGAGCCATTTGAAAAAGGTCGGTATCTTGCATCGGCGTTCCCTCCTGGGTGAAACCCCCTACCAGAAACCGACCGCCTACTCAACACCACGAAAAACGATGTTACCCACAGACAATAGCGAAGAGCCCTTTTAGATAATTAGCCAGAAAATTCGGGTGGCCGTCGTAGTTTACATACCCCCAATGATCGTAATCGCCATTATTAGCGCCCACGTTCAAGAATTCAATATCGTGATCTTTCAAGAATGTTATGATTTCCTGATTCGGATGCATGGGGTCTGGATCTCCGGAAAAGTGTGTTAGAATAAGAAATCGCTTACCGTGCTGCCTACAGATGTCATTCATCTTTTTCCACAAATTAAAGTTTCTGTGCTTGTTCTTTTCGTAAATGTCCCTGAAACCTGGATGGTATCCCACAACTCCCATATCCCACACATGGCGGTCAAGTCTGATCAAATCTTCGGATCGATTGCTTACCGGTATTCTCCTATTTTCAGAAATGCCTAGGGATGAATACCGTAAGTCGTCTACCCAAGACTCAATCGTGTCTATTATGAATCTGAGCCTTAAGTATTCCCAAAGAGATCCTTTTATCCGGAGAGAGAATCTCCGTGGTACGGTCTGATTCAACATGAGATTTCCGTCAACATCATAGAAACATCTGTATACCCTAAATTTCGGGTCTCCCCAGCAATAAGGCAGCGCCGAATCGCCAATATCATTGCTTGAATACATGCAAAAAACGACATCAGGAGAGAGAATAGGAAATAGGATTCCCAACGCCCTGAATTCCTCGCTAGTCCCATAGGCTGGAATGCCTGCATTAAAGATACTGACTGCTCTTCCCTTGCTTTTGTACAGATACTCTAATTGTTCTGTAAGACGCTCATCGGATTCAATTTCGTACCCGTAGATCCATGAATCGCCAATGAAAAGAAGCCTAGGTAATTCAAGACTGATCGAGCGAGACATCTCATTTTCCCAGTCTCTGTCACGAAAACCGTACTGATTAATTGTTATAGAGGCCTTTGACAGAGGTGATTTTCCACGGTATCCGGGAATACCTTTCCAGCCCAAGGTGGGATCATGTTGGAATTCGGATAGTGGTTGAACATTATACGAACTGTCTCGGAATAAAATGCGCGCCGATATTTCAACCAAAGAGAAGATCAACAAGGCCAACATAGCAAGAGACAAAGTGTAAAATCCAATTCTTTTCATACCAATTTCTCTTCTACGGGTTTTTGTCAACGGCCTGCTTGAACATGAGGTTGAGGGCGTCGTAGAATTCTTCGTCTATGTCATCATAATCCACCGTGAATTGGTTGCCGCACTCCACAAAGTATGTTTTCAGCTCTGCCTCCCCACTGAGGTCTCGCACGGCCTTGGAGTAACGCTTGATCGCTCCTTTCTTGCGAACCGGAGTTCGAATGTGGGAGACAGAGCATGAGGGCGAAATCAACGCAACACCTGTAGAAAGCTAAGTTTCCGTAACGGAGCGCATCCAATATTACGTGTTCATTTTCTTCCTTCTTAACAGCAGCCGGATCGAAAGATAGGGGAATAGGAAAAACAAAATGGCGCACATCTTGACAAAGGCCATTCCTGAATAGTTCAGCAAATCATAGTCATGTCTGCTCAGTTCGAACCATCTTGAGTGTATCTTGTAACACCAGTCCCCACCCATCAAATAGAAAATGAACCAGAAAAGCAACAGGAGGAAAGACAAGAGGAAACAATTGACAAAGACAACAGATAGAGTTTCCAACGGATTATCATGCTCATCTTTATGCATGACCTACCTCCTCCCAGTTTCGTGTCGCCCACACAGGATTACTGCGATTTGTTGTCAGAATCAAGGGTAATGAAATTAGGCAGATTGGGCGGGTTCGTGAAATTCCATTATCGCCCATTCCTTTTTCGATGGCTATCTGACCGTTCTCATTGAGCTTGACTCTGACAAAAAATCACGGCACTCTTGTTGGAATGAGAAAAAAGTCGAAATAGTTGACACAACGCAATGACATAGTCGCCTTAATACGCTTTGACACAAAATTGGTAATTTTGCAGAGCAGTCGGTTTGCATCCAGAGCAAAGCCAGGTCTTGCAGTTCGTAGGCAAGGAGGTAGCCTGCCTTACTGGAATAATTCAGAAGTGGTATTATTCTTCTCTCCTGTTTTCATACACTACGGACTGGAGGCATAGGCCGTGCGGTGGGGCAGTCGGCCCGGACCTTGAGCGATCGCATGACATCAATATGGACAGGAACTGGGTGGGGCTGATTTTATTTCTCCCTACGAGGACCAGAGTGCCCACGAATGACCGGACCATATACCTCAAGAATCCGGTCCCGCAAATAGTGAATTGCAACATGCCCTCGTCCGGGCCGATAGTCCATCCCGCTTGAAACATTTCTCTCACCGTGGACAACGTGCCATCCGTGGGAGATCCAAATGCCGCAAAGTCATGGATGCCCGTCAAGTGTCCTGAGGCCTCATCCATATTCGCTCTATCAAGCAGTTGAGGAAGGTGCCACGAATAAAGACGGTGCAAAGAAGACCGGAGTGGCCGGTTCAAAATGCTATATGAATAGTTCTTGGAATGGGCTGAATGCCTCGCATGAAAATCCTGGTCTGCCGGTTGTATGCTCACTACTGTTATATCGGGAGGCAAAAGGGAATTACATCCGTTCCTTAGCTTTAGTGCCGAATGTCGCCAGTCAGAGAGAAAATGAGCCACCTGGCCCGCAGCATGAACCCCTGAATCAGTACGACCCGCCCCATGCACTCGAGTAGGGCGTCCCAGGATGCGTTCCAAAGCCTGTTCCATAGTCCCCTGGACGGTAGGAACTCCCTTCTGTAACTGCCAGCCGTGGTAGGCTGTGCCGTCATATTCCAGGACTGCCTTGTATTTGTTCATCAGCATCCGCAAGCTGCAGGAAATACTTGTGAAGACGATAGTCGCCGGTGAGTTCGGGATGAAATGATGTCGCAAGGAGGCGGTCCTGGAGGACAGCCACTATTCTGCCGTCTCCAAGGCGGCAGAGCACATTCACGCCTTGACCTATTTCAGTAATGACAGGTGCGCGGATGAATATTCCGTGGAAAGGGCCACCTTCGATACCTTTGATTTCAAGATCTTCTTCAAAACTGTCCACTTGGCGGCCGAAAGCATTCCTTTGGACAACCATGTCCATTATGCCGAGAACAGACTGGTCAAGTCCCACGTTCTTGGCCATGAACACAAGGCCTGCGCAGGTTCCCCATACGGGAATACTCCTGGAAACCACTCGTAAAGGATCCAAAAGGCCGTATGTGGTCGCAAGCTTACCAAGGGTAGTGCTCTCCCCGCCCGGAATGATCAACCCTGAAAGCCCTCGTAGCTGAGCCGGGAGCCTTACCTCACGCGGTTCAACCCCGAGCCCTTGGAGCACTGAGCAGTGTTCCTGAAAATCTCCCTGAAGGGCCAGAACCCCAATCTTCATGGGTGCTCTACCAGCCTCGCACCGCAAGGCGGGCGTTTTCGGGCAATTCACTAACACCGATACCCACCATAGGCTCTCCCAACCCTTTACTTACCTCTGCAAGTATTTTCGGATCATTGTAATGGGTTACGGCCTCAACTATAGCTTTCGCTCTGAGCGCAGGATTGCCGCTCTTGAATATACCTGATCCCACGAATATCCCATCCACTCCCAACTGCATCATCATGGCAGCATCGGCCGGGGTTGCGATTCCGCCTGCAGCGAAATTGACCACAGGCAGTCGACCCTTTTCTGCAGTTTCCTTAACAAGTTCCAAAGGCGCGCCGATATCCTTTGCATAAGCAGGCAACTCATCCGGGTTCATTGTAGACAGGCGCCTAATTTCTCCAATCACCGCTCGCGCATGCCGGACAGCTTCTACCACGTCACCTGTCCCAGCTTCACCTTTAGTGCGGATCATTGCTGCCCCTTCCCCGATTCTCCTCAGGGCTTCGCCGAGATTTCGGCATCCACAGACGAAGGGAACTTTGAACGGCCACTTATCGATGTGATGCTGCTCGTCCGCCGGTGTCAGAACCTCACTCTCATCTATATAGTCCACACCTATGGCCTCGAGTATTTGGGCTTCCACAAAATGTCCTATACGACATTTTGCCATCACCGGAATAGTCACAACATTCATTATCTCCAGGATAAGGCCCGGATCACTCATTCTGGCCACACCACCGTCTGCTCGAATATCCGCGGGTACTCTCTCGAGAGCCATAACTGCACAAGCTCCCGCGTCCTCTGCTATCCGTGCATGTTCCGGAGTTACCACATCCATTATCACTCCGCCTTTAAGCATCTGGGCGTGCCCACGCTTAACAGTTTCGGTTCCGGTTTGCATCTACTGTTCCCCCAATCTGATTCTTCTGGAATACACGAGTCCCTATAATACCTATTCGCCGCTTATAAACAATATTCAGTGAAAAAACATCGCAAAAAAATTTATTATATCACTAAAGTGACTGGATGAAGGGATTCAAATGAATGAGGAACGAATGAATTTTCAATCCGAGTTTGGTCAGAACCGGTACGTCATGGATGGTAAATATGTTGGCGATGCTGTCCTTCTTGAGGAATAAAGCCCGGAACCGCGGTCTCCATATTCAGGGCTTCTGCGTTGTCCTTCCTTTTCCGGATCTTTCTCTTGGCTATTCCCGGCAAAACCTTGATAGAACCGTGAGTACGATCATCTCGTGCCGGAATAGGTTTGCCCGTGACCTCTCCGTAAATCGCATTGAGGATCTCTTGCAGGCTGTTAAAAACAGTTTCAACTATGGCCGGGTCAAGCTGCAGGTCTCCCTCCGATGTACGCCCCTTTTCCAGTGTATCTTCAGCAATGTTGTAAGCTGCTAAAACGCTCCGAATTATATTATTCTTACGATGGATTTCACGCCAGGCAATCCAAGAGGCGAACAAGGAAATCATACCGAAAATCACGAACAGGACAAACACGATTACGTTAAAGTACTTAATGGTTATGTCCAGCAAGTTCATGGTTTCCATGAAAAAGCTCCTTCCATGGACGGAAGATGGAAAACGTCCTCATCTGATCGCGATGTGACCCCTATCAGGAAAGGAGTTTAGCGTCAACGGAAATGACACAAATGCAAACAGCCCCTGATGCGGTCTACCTGATTTTTATCACAGTGGTATTATTACTGTGAGTTTTGAAGGTTTGGTCAGACAATCTAATCATGTAACTAGTCGAGGAAAGTCGGGGCGACTCTCCCATTGAAGAGTCCCCCCATAAATCTGGTAGCAAAATGCGGAATGGGATCATTTTTTCTGAGCTTCTACCTTCTCGATTTCTCCCATTACAAATTTGTTGAAGGACTCATCAGGAGACATGAGAGCCGCCAGATCCGCATCCAGGTTACTGGGCCGTATCTTACAAATCCAGCCATCACCGTACGGGGCCTCGTTAATTTTTTCCGGTTCATCTTCCAGCGCCTGGTTGACTTCTGCCACCTCTCCGGAGACTACGGCATAAATTCTTCCAACCCACTTGCCCGACTCGATGGAACCATAGGGTTTGCCCTGAGTCAGCCCGACATTTTCCTCTGGGAGATCAACAAATGTGATTTCCCCGGCCTGCTTGGCTATAAACTCAGTGGCGCCTGTGACAACAAGATCGCCCTCAGTCCTTGCCCAAAAATGGTTCTGTTCATACTTCAGGTCATCAGGGAACACATAACCTTCAAATTCCATATCAACCTCCTGAAAACCGTGACACGGTTACAAAAGTACTGTGCCTCGGTGCAATTTCGTATCCGGTCTAACCTTCGACAGTCTGAAGAAGTTGTGTGGGTTTCACACGATTCAGTTTAAATCCCAATTCATCTGAAGATAGGCCGAGGGCCAGACCTAAGACTTGCGGATAGTAAACCACAGGCACTTTAAGGTCAAGACCAGCCTTCTTGACAATCTTTTTCTGTTGCCCCTCATACATGACGTTACAGAAAGGACACACCAGGACCAGGGCTTGTGCACCCGAACGTGCTACATCTCCCAGTTTTTTCTCTGCCAGAGCATTGGCGGTTTCCTCTGAAAATCCGAGCACCCCTCCTCCGCAGCAGTCTTTAAGAGAAGGATAATCAACGACTTGTGCACCCGTTGCTGAAATCAGTTCAGACAGAGTCCTGGGAACCTCGGGCGAGTCGAAGCCTACCGTAAGCTCGGACGGTTTCAGGTAATGGCATCCGTAATGCGGGGCAAGAGTCGCTCCTGAGAGAGGCCTGGTAATTGCACTCCTGATCCCATCCACTCCGATTTCTTCCCACAGGAGCCTCATATAATGGCGTACTCTCACAGGCCCTTCGTATCTCAAATCCACTGACTTGAGACGCTTATTTACCTGTTCCTTCAGCTCAGGTCGGCTCTCGAGGAGGTGTGCGGCCTCAGTCAGAGTCCCAGTGCAGGCGTTACAGAGAGCGCATATTTCCATACCCTCCCTTTCGGCTAGGGCCAGGTTGCGGGCAGCAATCACAAGAGTGTCCTCTGAATTCAGGGATTTCAACGGAAAACCGCAGCATCCGAAAGAGTTTAAGTCACGGAATGTAATGCCCAGAGCACTTGCCGTGAGCCTTGCCGACAGTTCATAGTTGAGATTTCGAACCGGAACCGTACATCCTAGATACAAGAGGACTTCCATAGGGCTGCCTTTTAATCAACAGGGCCACGTAAAGATCACGGAGACATCAAGACGTCTTTGAATAGTTCACATGTGCCAAATTTACGCTGTTCGCACTCTCGTGACCCGACATCTCATTTTGCTCCAGATGGCTCGTAATTACCACTCATTGAAATAAAAGCGGATTCAAACAGCTTCTCTACAACGCTTCCAGTCACAGGAGTATGCCGTAATCCTCTGAATGTTCCACGATTCTGGGTAGGCCTATTTTTTCACGCTTCTCGTTTTCAAAATCACCTACCTCGAGCAGACGGCCCCGATCCTTCAAAAGGGTCCTCTGCGCGGTAAGCCCGGGAGGGATGCAGGCTTCGGCAACAGCCAGGTTCTTAATGGCAAACATAACGTCAGTGAACCGGACATTCTGAGGACACACCTCATGGCACGCGTAGCAAGACGAACACAGCCAGATCAAATCACTCTCAAGAACCTCTTTCTTCATTCCCAGCAGTGCCATTCTTATAATCTTCCTTGGGTCGTAGCGCCGGTCCACCGCCTCAATTGGGCATGCTGCAGTACAGGCTTTACAGGCATAACAAGCCTTAATACCCTCTCCGCCGGGCTGTTCGGCTACGCGATATTTGAAGGAAGCGTCCAGTTCGTTAAGCCTAATGCGGCTCATCAAGTTGCTCCTGTCCAGTGGTAAAATACGATGCCTGAACAGCGCAAAAATAACTGACGCGTGATCGGCTGTCAAGGGGGGGGCTATCTAACGATTTTGACGAATATTACACCTCATTGTTTTCAAACAAATAACTCGAATACACCGAAGTTACCGACAGATACCCCCACTTCGGACGGCCTAGTGGATGACCGTCTTTTTAGATGTATAAGCAAGCGCCAGAAGAATTGAGTTGAACTTTGTCTGCGCAGTGTCTCCACGTGAGGTAAGCACGATAGGAATAGTGCCGGGACCGGCAGTTATTATGGCACCGTCGTCTACGATAAGGCCGAGGCTGCCCATGGTCTTTGACAACATTTTGTAAATCACATTGGCTGTATTAATATCTGTAGCCACTAGGCAATTAGCGTCACCCCTGATCCGTCCTTCGTAATGTTTTTCTGCAGCAGCGTCAGGTACCGTAGCCAGGTCAAACGAAAGAGGACCTTCCACTATGAGTGGGCCGTAACGGTTCGCAAGTTCATTTGCCCTTTTCTCGGTCTCCGCTGCAAGAAGAGTGGCGGGGATCGCTGAGGTCTCTTTCTCCACCGCAGTGATGATAGCAACCTTGAGGGTCAGAGAAGCGTTTACAACCTTCCTGACAACATCCACCTGGTTCTCTATGGCCTGGAGCAGGGCGTCTGCATTTCTGAAACTGGGATTTACGCCGGCATCGGATAGAGCGAAGAAACGACCGTGCGGAAGCACGAACATTGCCGTACTGGTTGCCATCTTTTTGGCACTTGCCTTATTCGGGTCAGAAGTGTCAGGTCCTGACTTATAAATGGACAGAGCCGTGTGAAGAAGTGTAGCGGAGTCTATACTGCCTTTCATAACCACGAACTCCGGATTTTCCTGAATGAAGCTCTTAAACACCTCAGCCATGGATTTTTTCTTGGTATCATAATCAATGGCTAACGGATCGATGGGAATCAGTTCTACTTTGTCATCCAGGTGGGGTGAAAGGGGTAGCTTGGAACGATCTATAGCGGCCAGGACGTCTCCAGGTTCACCTATCAAGGCAAGCCTGTTGAGTAATCCTTGTTCTTTTGCGGTAGAAACGGCCATAAGAGCATCTTCATTGTCGGCACCCACCAGAACCAGGTTCGCTGCGGCAAGACTACCGTCTGAGATGGCACTGCTCACCTCATCAAACAGAGACGAGAAAGAAAAAGCCTCGCTGCTGCTTTCAGCCGATCCCAAAACCTGTAAGGCTTGTTTAATACTGCGTGCTTCAAGTGTAATATGAAGTCGCCTATCGCCCCGGGCAGGGTTGACGTACAATTCAAAAAGGTGATTTGCTATGAGATATTCATATTCAAGAGAATCCAGAGACATTATGGGAGTGAAAGGGTTGTCGATCCTGTCGCGTATCTTTTTAAAGAGCTTCAGGAAATGAGGATCACTAGACCGGGTGCTTGTAATAAGTATGAAATGGGGCCGCTCCGATGGCTTGCCTGCGGATGCCATTTCCAAAACTGTTGCGACCTGACGTGCGAAAGAATCTATTACATACATGAGATTCATTCTTAGAGAAGGGGAAATTTTGCCCGACTCCACAATCATCATGAGTTCGCACACTTCCCTAAGGCCGGTGCCGATTTCACCGGAAGCCAACCGAAAATGTTGTGGGATTACAAATTGTTCCTTTTTGAGGCATTCCGTAATCTTGCCGAAATCAAAGTCTATAAGCATTCTATTAGCTTCTTGCGCAGCCATTTCTCTGAGGATATGAGGTCCAGTCTTCCTGACCACTGAAGCAAAACGCTCATCTAAAGTCATAACCAGGAGGTTCAAGTTTTCCGGATTGACCTTCTCAATTTCAGAAATCAAGGCTGCGGTAGCTTTCAAAGGCGTAATCTTCACATATCCCTTCAAGCTGAGTTCAAGTTCTCTTGATTCTTCCCTGAAAAGTGAGTTCATGTCATGGGCGGCTAGGGTTGAGAACGAAAGGGGGCTACAGACCGACGCATGAATCTTGTGGCCGGCGCCCTGAAGCCTCAGAATCTTTCTCAGTTCCCATGCAACCAGTGGCCCCCGATTCAGAGAGCTGCTGTGAAGCCGTTTCCAAGATTCATCGCGGACCTTTTCGGTCAATACGTAAATACCATCCGGAAGAGTTCCCAGATCTCCGCCACCACAGACCAGATCGGTTACACTGGCGAGCCTTATGCCGTTTTTCAAGAGGATGTTGATTATTTGTAGGGCAAGTTCTTCGGGAGAAGTCCCGAAAGAGTGGAAATCTATTTCGGCTCGAAACAGGACGGTGAATCCCCGTGCAGCAAGAACATAAACGGCATATCTCTTTGCGATCAGCGCTATTGAAATTTTGTCTTGAAGATCACTAAATGAACCGTAAATTCTTGCTTGGTCCAGTTCGATGGCTTTTCGCCGAGCAATGTTTCTAAGGATCATCTTAATAATAGTGCTTTCCCGGCCCGGCATGGCACCGCGATAAAGGAGCATGATATAAGCAGAGAGGATATCACCGTAAACACTTACCAGTTCTTTCTCTTTCCTGAATTCCGAGGTAGCTTCCAGACAACGCTCTAGGAAGCTCGCGAACTCATCGAAGTCAGCGGGTTCATGAATCCTGTTCGCAAGGAGCATGACATTTTCGAGCACCCTCTCAGTAAACATAGACGATACGTATTGAAGTTCGCCGCGTATGTTTCTAGACGCATTGAGGACGCTCTCAATTCGTGAAGAAATCCGAACCCTTTCAAACGGTAACTCCGGCTGGACCTCGAATAAGGAGGGGTCAAAGTAACCCGAATCGACGAGCGTCTTACTTATGTCCCTAATGGCTTTACTTACGCTATTCTCTTCCTGCATGTTCTTGTTATGATCCTTTGGGACGAAACCCTATTACAGGGAAGGTCCTAGTGTTCATTATTCTGAAACGGAAAGGTTAAATGTCTCGACTGAGCAAATCCGCTACGCTAAAGAGTTTTGCAAGGGCCTTCCAATCCACATTCTTGACGGCGACTATAGGGAATTTCGAGGTGCAGGGGCATTTAGGGCTCGGGACATCCAGCTATGGCAGATTGTCCTGACCAAGTACGGCACGCATCAGCCTTATTGCAGATATTAAATTAGAGTCATCCCATGCCCTTGCCGTGGCGTTCCATGAGTTCTTCCCAGCGCTCATCAGTGAATTGCTGTAAGCGGTGGATCTGCTCATCAGTAATTTTCTTGAAGCGGGTCTGCCCTTTAACGTAGTGGGCCACAGTTTTTTTCCTGCCTTTTTCCGCCAAAGAGAGAGAGCGGGAAGTGAGCCTGAAAATTCCATCCTGGATTTCGAAGAGCACGTGTATCCCGGAGTCAACAGCTAGCTTACCCATTTTGATCAGGTCCTTGTTCGGGAATCCCCAACCGGGCGGGCAGGGGGCATGGACCTCGATGTAACGTGAACCCTTTATGCCAATTGCGGCAGAGACCTTGTCGTATAGGTCCAGGGGAAAAGCAGGGGAGGCCGTGGCGATGTACGGGATTTTGTGAGCTTCCACTATGCGGATCATGTCCTTTTTGTGCTGCATCTTTCCCAGTATCGGAGTCGTCGTAGTGGATGCGCCGGCCGGGCTTGCACTGGACCTCTGGGTACCCGTATTCATATACCCTTCGTTGTCATAGCAGATGTATATGAAGTCCGTACCGCGCTCGAGTGCTCCTGACAGGGACTGAATGCCAATGTCATAAGTCCCACCATCACCGGCGAAAGCCACTACGGTGAAACCTCGTTTTCCAGTCGCTTTAAGGCCCGCCGCTATCCCGGAAGCTGATGCTCCTGTAGCGGCAAAAGGGTTGTTTATGCAGAGCACCTTCACTGGAGTGATTGGGTAGACCCCGTGGAGCACGGTCATACAGCTCGCAGGAACCGCTACGATAGTTTTGTTGCAGTCAAAAGCCTTCAGCGCATGGCGGTAAGTGAGCATCAAACCGCAAGCTGCGCACGAACGGGTGCCGGGCAGAATAAATTCTTCTCTGGGTAAATCTCTTGCTGCATTAGTGGCCATTTTTCTTTTTTCCTAATTTTTCTCAGCTAACCCTTGACGTCTATCCACCCGCAAATCGGACCGCTGGTAATACCGTTTTTCGCTGCATGGGCCAATTGGTCCGGCCTGACGTCACGACCGCCAAGCCCTGCAACGTAAGACGAAAATTTTGGCTGAAGACATCTATCGAAGAGTGCCGCTTTCAGATCAGACGCCAGCGCACCTCTATAACCGTAACTTATGTCCTTCTCAAAGACCGTTACTGTTTCCGCATCCGCCAGTGCCGTTGCAAGGGCCTCCGCCGGGAACGGTCTATAAGAGCGAACGCCGATCACCCCTGCACGCAAGCCCTGTTCTCTCAACGAGTCTGCAGCAATCGTACATTCGGAGGCCAACGAGCCCATGCTTACCATTACGTGCTCGGCATCCTCCATGCGATATTTCCACAATAAACCGCCCCAGCAACGCCCGAACACTGATGCAAACTCCAGGTCTGCTCCGGGTATAGTTTCCAGTGCGGCCAGGAGGTCTTGCTGGAGTCGGTGCCTAAGATCCATGTATCCTGGCATGATGTTGCCGTCCGGATCCTGTCTCGGATCACTGAGAATCAATGGATTCAGGTTCATTGGCTCATTTTCTTGAAAATGTGGACTTACTGAATAGGACGGGAGGAACCGATCGACGAGTACCGAGTCCGGAACCTCGACAGGAGTGCTTGCATGAGAGAGTACAAATCCGTCGTAGCAGACCATAATGGGAAGATATATTTCTTCAGAGATCTTGAAGGCCTGTATGATTGTATCCAACACTTCCTGGCTGTTTCGGCAATAGAGCTGTATCCAGCCGGTATCACGCTGGGCTATTGAGTCCTGCTGGTCGTTCAGGATGGTCCATGGCGCTCCTACACCCCGGTTGACACATGCCATGACCACAGGCACCCTGCTGCCTGCCGCCCAATGAAGCATTTCATGCATATACAGTAAACCATTTGCACTGGTGGCAGTGAAAACCCTCGCTCCCATCTGGGAGGCACCTACGACTGCAGCCATAGCCGAATGCTCGCTCTCAACAGTCAAATACTCGGCATTTAATTCTCCCCGTTCTACCATGGCGGCCAGTTCTTCGGTTACCGGCGTTTGGGGCGTAATGGGGTAGGCGGCAATCACCTGAACGCGGCAGAGCGATGCTGCAATGGCCGCAGCCTCGTTGGCGGTTATGATCCTGATATCCTTCATGCGAATTTCCTAATAAATCCCCCCAACCCCCCTTTGCCAAAGAAGGGCAAGGGGGGATTTGGGTTCCATGAATCATTCAATTGTTTGAAAACCCTCATTTTTTCATAGTGATGGCCTTGCGAGGACATTCTTCTGCACAGATACCGCACCCCTTGCAATATTCCAGATCGATCTGTAGGGGAAATTCCCGCCCAATCACTCCGTCTGGGCAATATAACCAACACATCAGGCAAGATTCCTTCTTGGAGCACTTATCTTGGTCGATCACCGGGGTCAAGGATCTCCAGTCGCCTGTTTTCCCTGCTTCCCCCGGAGCAGGTCTTGATTTTGCCAAAAGCGTATGTTTGATCATATCAGCCATGAAATCCTCGACTTTCTTCTTCCAATAATTGGCACATAGGGGATGGGTAAGACCTGCCATCCATACAACGGCCCATACGGGCAGTGATATTTGTAAAGCTCCGGGGGAAAAAGCTCAAAATTTTCAAGAGCCAACTGAAGCTGCAACCTTGTAGGGAAAAACCCGCGTAGCCTCGTAAGCAAGATCCAGCGCTTTTAGATTCCTGTCCAGACTGGCGCCTTTAAATTTCCGGCCTATAGATTTTTGAATGTTTTCAAGGCTTACCAAATCTGAGGCGGCTGCAAACGGGCCAAGAATGGACGTTGAGATGAGTACGTTTCCCTCTACGATGAGGCCCGCAGCCTCCGAGCAGAGGAACGCGTCGGAAACTGCTACGGTGAAAGGTCCCTGGATGCCCAGTTCATGAGGGGTCATGGGAGAATTGATTATGAGAAGTCCGCCCTCTTTCAAGTTCTCAGTAATGTTGACCATTTCCAGTAGGTTATCATCCAAAACTACTGCAATGTCGGGAAGAAGGACATTAGAAAAGGTCCGTATGGGTTCTGTTGCCACTCTGGTATGAACGCTTACCGGAGCGCCCCTCCTCTCAGAGAAGTACGTCGGCTTGGCGCTGACTCCTTTGAAACCTTGGTAATATGCCGCTTCAGTAAGTATCTTTGCAGCGGTGACAGCCCCTTGGCCTCCCCGTCCGTGCCACACTATTTCGTAGAAAACGTTCATTTGTCTGTTCATCCATCGTAGACTTGAAACTTTCTTACTTTAATTCACCAGAACGGCTTCGTCAACTTTCAATAATGTCGAAGGTTTTCATTTTTTTTGATGCGCGATCAAGGTGTGGAAAAACTATTTGTAGGGTGAAAACAGTCAGCTCGCTTATTATCGGCAGAAAGCCGTAGCTGGCGAGCTGACCGGAAACTACAGTTTTCTGCGGTCGTCCTCATCAGGCTGTTCCCGCTGTTCTCGTAGTTCTTCTGGGGAAAATTCGGTCTTTTTTGGCGGAATGCTTCTCAAAGCAGGGAAAAGACCTTTAAACTTCGATGAATTAATTTCCATCTGGTCCGGTGAGTGGTGTGACCAGTAGGGGGTAGAGTCTTCCTCCTCTATGAGGACGGTCAACAACAGTGCCGGATACCTGTAACGAGGATTATTCCCGAGAAAAGTCAACATTTCTTTGCCTCGTCGAAATTCTCCTTTCCTCCTGTTGATTTCTCCGAGCAAGTACATCACCATCCCGGGGTCACCCTTGGTTAGTCCGCGTCGCAGAGCGTCGTCGAGATAGGTGTCTGCAGAATCGAGAAGTTCTTCTTCGGTCTCAAGGCTGCCCATTTCGCGTGCTGCCCACGAACCTTTCAAACTCATTATGGCGAGGTCTCTCGGGTTAAGACCTCTCGCGTCGAGGATCTCAATCAATGCCACCCACTTCCTGGCCGCGTATTCCAACTCCGGATAAGACTTGAATAAATTGATATATTTTTCGGATCGAACCAAGTCTTTTACATTTCCCGGAACACGTATGTCGAAATCCTGAATGCGCGACGTGAAAAGACACTCGGGGCAGGTTGCGATGTCTGAAGATCGGTTGCAGTCTCTGGGCACGAGCCTGAAATCCAGTCCGTAGCCGAAAACCGACAAGTTCCGTGCCTCCGGGTTCCTCATGTGGGAGAAATGATTGGAACACAGGGGGCAAGCAAGAACCTTTCCTGGATTATTCACTCAATCCTCCTTCCCATATCATCACCTGAATTAAACCTCCCCCTAAAACCCGCGACACACACACCATATCATAAATAAGGGCATTTTTCCATGCTTTTCTTGAGTTACGGCTTTTTCCACTTCACAAAAACGCTTTGCAATGTTTAACTAAAACTGAGGAGAAACGTGACATATCCCATGGCAGGCATTATCGACTACGCAGAAGACCTTAATCCTCAGCAACTGGAAGCAGTTTCCACTCCGGGCGGCCCCATCCTGGTCATAGCTGGTGCAGGTTCCGGTAAGACTAGGACCATAGTTTACCGAGTGGCCTGGCTTGTCGATCATGGAGTAGAGCCATCTTCCATCCTTCTCTTAACCTTTACGAGAAAAGCGGCACAGGAGATGCTCTCTCGCGCCGCTGAACTTCTCGATAGCAGAATTTCGAGCGTTTCCGGCGGAACATTCCATTCCACGGCCAACATCCTACTCAGAAAACATGCAGGTCTCTTAGGATTCGATTCATCATTTTCCATAATGGACCAGTCAGATACCCTCGAGGCCTTTGACCACATCAGGAAAGTAATGTTGCCTACGCCGACCGACCTAAAGGGTTTTCCCAAGAATCGGACAATAGCAGAAGTTTCAAGCAGGTCTACAGGCGGCGGCCTGACGATTGAGCAGGTGTTGGAACGGAGGTACCCACACCTGGTCGCCTTCGCTCCGGACATTGAAAGACTGCGCAGCCTCTATGA
>Ga0007798_10000433_pt1 | contig 15961 bp, 17 predicted proteins | sample CryBogmetaGMA17M_FD_60370 | JGI IMG/M metagenome (GOLD analysis project Ga0007798, IMG submission 60370) | Freshwater microbial communities from Crystal Bog, Wisconsin, USA - MA17M | ecosystem: Environmental > Aquatic > Freshwater > Lake | place: Crystal Bog, Wisconsin, USA | collected 2009-07-06
AGGAAGCGGTTATTGCCAAGGAACACGACCCCAACATTGAGCCCACAATTTTTTACATGGATATCCGTGCTTATGGAAAGGACTTCGACGCCTACTATGAGCGCGCAAAAAAACAGGGCGGGGTGCGGTTCCTTCGATCAATGGTAAGCCGTTTAATTGAAGACCCCCTATCCCACAATCTTATCATCACGTATCTTGACGAAAATCAAAACCTCTCCACCGAGACCTTCGAAATGGTGGTCCTCGCCGTGGGGCTCAGAACCTCGGACGAGTCCCGGCTGCTTGCCGAAAAGATAGGCGTAGACCTCAATGAGTCCCTGTTCTGTGCCGCGACGTCCTTCGAACCAGTCCAGACTAGTCGTCCCGGTATTTTTGCCGCGGGGATGTTCCCGGGCCCCAAAGATATCCCTCAGACGGTAATAGAGGCTTCTGCCGCGGCCGGGGCATCTTCCCGCCTACTCGCATCGGCACGCCATACATTGACGACGAAGCAGGAATTTCCGCCCCAGCGCGATGTCTCCCAGGAAGAGCCCCGTATCGGCGTGTTCATCTGCCGGTGCGGGATTAACATTGCCAACGTGGTCGATGTCCCCAGGGTGGTCGAACATGTAAAAACGTTGCCCAATGTTGTTTTCGCCGACGAAAAATTGTTCACCTGCTCCCAGGACACCCAGGAACAGTTCCTGAATATTATCGAGGAGCACAAGCTCAATAGGATAGTGGTGTCCGCGTGCAGCCCCAGGACACATGAACCCATGTTCCAGTTGACCATGGAAAAAGCCGGATTGAACCCCTATCTCTTCACAATGACCAATATTCGGGACCAGTGTTCCTGGGTACACGCCACCAACAAATTATCGGCCACTGAGAAGGCCATGGACCTTGCAAGGATGGCAGTTGCCAGGGCTGCTCTTCTTTCGCCTTTACAAAAATCCAAGATGGAGGTGGTTCCCAACGCCCTGGTTTTGGGTGGAGGTATCTCAGGTCTCATCTCGGCCCTAAATTTGGCTGACCAGGGTTTCCAGGTTTATCTGGTCGAGGCGAGTGACCGGCTTGGGGGGAACGCCCTTTCCATAGAGAAAACCATCCACGGGGAAGCTGTCAAACCGTTTCTCACCGACCTGATCACAAAAGTGGAGAAACATCCAAAGATCGATCTGTACAAGAGTGCAAACTTCTTGGATCTGTCCGGCCATGTGGGGCATTTCAAGGGTAAGATCATGCCCTCTGGTGGTGTGCCTAGCGACATCGAATTCGGCGCAGCCGTCATTGCCACAGGGGCTGTTGAATCAAAGCCCACAGAGTACCTTTACGGCGAGCACAAGGTTGTGGAGACTCAGCATTCACTAGAAGAACGCATCATCGCGGGCGATCCAAAGTTAAAAGATATCAAGAACGCCGTGTTTATTCAGTGTGTGGGTTCCCGTTGCGACGAACGCCCCTACTGTTCCAAAATATGCTGTTCCGGATCCGTGCGGCTGGCAGAACGGCTCAGAGAAATCAACCCCAATGCAAAGATCTATGTCCTGTACAGGGACTTGAGGACGTACGGGCTCCTTGAAAAGTATTACACTGAGTCCAGGCGTTCCGGCACCTTATTCATCCGTTACGACCCGGATGCCAAACCCAGAGTCGAAGCTGTCGGGGACAAGGTGAACGTGATCGTGCGAGATCCTGTTTTGGATGAGGATGTCGTCATCCTTGCGGACCTTCTCACCCTGGCCTCAGCAATTGACCCGGCAGAGTCCAACAAGGAAATCGGCCAGCTTTTCAAGGTTACCGTGAACTCCTACGGTTACTTTATGGAAGCCCACATGAAATTGCGTCCGGTGGATTTCACTACTGAGGGCGTGTTTCTTGCGGGGATGGCTCACTACCCGAAGCCAATCGACGAATCAATCGCACAGGCCACAGCGGCCGCGCAAAGGGCTTCGATTATTCTTAGCCAGGAGATGATGACCTTCCCCGGCGTCATATCCAAGGTAGATCCTTCAAAGTGTGCGGCTTGCCTGACATGTGTGAGACTGTGCCCGTACGGTGCACCTTACATAACCGAGGATCACAAGGCGGAGATAGTGCCTGCACTGTGCCAGGGCTGCGGGATCTGTTCGTCGGTATGTCCCGGCAAGGCCATCGAACTCCAGCACTTCAGGGACGACCAGGTGTTTCAGGAGATTGACGCTCTGTTGGAAGCGGCTTCGTGATAATGTAAGGTATTGTTCTTATTGATATCGTAGGCCTGGATGGCCTGAAGATACAGGAGAAGCAAATGCAGCAAGCAAGTGTAGGTATGTCGGCGGGCAAAATTGGTATCCCTTCCGGTGATTTGGTTTCAGTAATCAACGGATGTTTTCAGTGTAGCAAATGTTCGGCAGGCTGCCCGGTGGCCTCCGAGATGGATCTGCTTCCGCACCAGATGGTGCGCCTTGCCGTGATGGGCAACGTGGATCGGATAGTTGCATCCAAGAGCATTTGGCTCTGCCTGACCTGCCACACCTGTGGTGCGCGGTGCCCCAACGGTATTGATGTGCCTGCGCTTCTTGACCCTATTCGTCACCAGATGCTCAAGCAGAAGATTGGGATTAAGGGCTCACCCGTGCCCATCTTCCACAACATTTTCATGCAGACCATTAAGACGTTCGGAAGGGTACACGAACTGTTCCTTATCGGCATGTACAAGATGAAGACCAAGACGTATTTCAACGATATGGGGCTGGGTTGGCAGATGTACAAGAAGGGCAAGATTCACCTGTTGCCCCACAGGTCCAGCCACATCAGCGAGGTGAAGGAGATTTTCAAGCAGTCGGCGTTGAAGTGATTGCCGACATAGAGTTCTATGCCTTATGGCGCACGTTATCGTGGGCTTCAGGATTCAATCCTCCAACGACATTCTCAAGATGTAAACGGGTTATGCGGAGCGGTTAATGTCAAGTAAAAAAGGTGGGGGAGTGCTGTTTTGGGAATTAATATGTATGGTGCCAGGTTTTGAAGGTTTATCGCAGAATCAGATTGCTAAAAAACTTCATATTAGTGCGTCTACTGCTGGAGATTGGCGGCGCCACGGCGTGATGCCGGACTGGAAAACTGTGGTCAGGATTGCAGGTGTTTTAGGTGTGCCTGTTGGTTATTTTGCATCGATATTTGTTGGTGAGGCGAATGAGGTTAGTACGATTGCGGATGGCGTCGTTGAGCGGTTTCGGGAAATATTGTCCGTGTCGGATGATGTTTTGATCATTGTGGAGGATGATCGTGTTTGTGTGGATGTTGGAGCGTTGCAGGAGTTGCGGCGGAACGGTCGAGTATCGGGTGATGATCTGATATACATATTTATGGGTCGTGAGGGTTTCAACGATGGGTGTCTCTGTGGAGTGCGGGAGTTGCAAAGCGGTCAACGGGCTGCGGAATAGGATTTGTTACCGTTGTGGCAAGCGTGCTTTGTTCATGGCTTCTCTCTTTAGAAGCGTATCCCCAGCAGACATCCTTCCGGGCTTTCATCAGTTAGGGTCAACCTGATGTACTTTTTCAGATCAAAACCTCCCGAAAACTCATTCCATGGAATATTATCGCTGTTCAGAGTGCAAATGTACTGAAAATGATACTGTTGTGCCTCCGCGGCAGCTATTTCCATTGCCAGTGCTCGCTGACGTTCATCCACTCCGTCAAAGATGACACTGTCATGGACACACACTTTGGGAGAAGGTTTTCGGTCCGCCCACAAGCGAGCGAGCATAAGATCATAACAAAACACTTTCATATTGCTTATGCCCGAACTTCCTGACCGTTCGATCTCCACGTCAAACCGGAACCCTCTGGGTCCCACATCAATAACGAGCTTTCCTGGCGCATTGTAGAGTCGTTCTGAGTAATCATTGAAAAGTTCTATGGCACGTTCTCGGATTTCAGATCGCTCGTCGTAGTCTCTCCGTGCCTTTTTCTGAAGTTCCTCTTGGGCGATCTTGACGTCACTGAGGCCGCTCTCAAACGTTTTCAGATTTTCAATCATGGTGGATATCGAATTCAAGTTGTTGACTGTATCCATGTGGCGAGTTTGCAGGAGCGTGTATTCTTCAAGGGCTCCATGGGTCTGCAAGATCTCCATAATAGATGCACGCTTCCCTGTTTTGTCTCGAATGATCAGGGCGCGTTCGGCAATCTCGCGCCGCAGTCGCTCAATCTCAGTGGTAAGAAAAATGCGGCGATTCTTGACAATGGTCTCGTGAAACTCCCGCACTTCCTCAAGTCGGCGGAGGGTCAGTCCAGGCAGATCGACCCCCGCTTCATTGTAAACTCGATCAATCGATTCCTCCAAGGGAGGATGTTCTTCTGTGAAACTTCTTTCGTAAAGTTCTACCAACCTATTGTCCATCGTGCCGGCATTGACGAGATCATGAATCTCTTGTGTCAATACGTTGGCTTCGGCCTGCATGTGAGTGTACTGGGGGTGGACCTTGAAGGACTGGAGTTCGGCAGCCTCCTGTTCCGAGTGCGTCTTCAATCTGACCTTCTGAGCCTCCAAGTCCCCCAACGACCCGATAAATCCTTGGACAACTCCCGATTTGGCGGCCTTCTTGAATTCTTCTAATCCCTTCTTGCGGTCCTTAAGCACCTGAAGATCAGCAGCATCCTCCCAGGCTAATCCAAGGAGGAAAGCATTGTGGACTTGTTTGTCCCATTCCTTTTGTTTTCGGAAGTGTTCAAAGGGCGTGGAAAAGGCATCCTTTCCACGTCGGATGCAATAAGAAATAAGCCCCCGAAAAGTGGGTCGGTAATTCCTATCACTATTCGTGAGGCTGAGGTCAAAGAAGAGATGGCCCAACAAATGGTTACATTCTTTAATGTTGTAAGTTAGGGGTCCCAGTTGGACCACGTCTTGGAGGGGCCACGAGGAGACATCGCCGTGAATGGTGACAGCATTAGGACAATCCACGGCTCGGGTGATGGTGACCTCATCATCACCCATTTGCAGTACGAGAGAAAACTCCCAACCTTTCAGGGGAGCCGCCAAAAGCCCCTTGCCGCGAGTTGCCTTCGCTCCGAGACAGAAATGGATAATCTCAATCAAAGTTGACTTGCCGAGTCCGTTACGAGAATCCTTCTTCGTGGATTCCTTCGTGCGGTCAGCCCAAACAACGTTGAACCCCGGCTGGAACTCGACGGCTTTAAACGAGGCATTGTTGGCGAGGACTCTTTTTATCATCGTTGTAACCTCGCAATCAGGCCATCTTTGAAGTCCAGAACACCGATGGCAAAAAGAAGATCGAGCGAAAGAACGAACCGCCAATAAACGTCGATCTCCGGCTCGGTCCGGACCCGCTCCCACAAAGCAGTTACAGTTTCGGGTGAGTCAAGCCGCCTCAGAATAGCGGCTCCGGCACCCAGTAGGGAGTACTGCACCGAGATGTGTTTGGTGGGCAAAATCATTTCTCGAATACCTCGCAGCGTTCAAATAAATATATTAATACGGCAAGGCCAGCGGATCGTTCTGACTGTTCTCTCATCCCCTGCTGCGCAAACTGGCACATCAAGTCAAACAACACATCCTTTGTGCCCATCCTTACGTAGACGGTAGTACTCTTCAAGGAAGCCAGCCTTAAGGCGCTCTGGGAAGTCGGCATCTAGAACCGACTCATGCTCCATAAATGAGTGTACTTCTCGAACGACTACCAACCCCATTGTAATAGTGAACTGCGAAGCTAGCGACAACTGGTTTTTACGAATTTTTTCATCGGGTGGGACAATAAAGAAATCGCGAGACGGTTGTCCTGCTTGCATTCTTGAAATCCATTTCGTTGCCTGGGCCAATTCAAAAAAACCTACCTCTGCAAAGGCTGTGTTAATAACTTCCCGGACCTTGGTTTCATGGTCTGACTTTATCTCAATCAGTCTGGAAACTGAGAAATTCTTGTTCCGCTTATCGATCTGTGTGTGGTGATCCACACACAAGTATATTAAGTTACTGTAATGATTCCGCTGTTCGTCCGTCATTAATGGATCGTAACGAGCGGCGTCTGCCTTTTCTCCAGCAATATGTGCAGCTTGACCAGTTATAGTGGGATCGTAGCCGCTCTCACTGTCCACAGTAAGGGCACGTTCGCACCCGGGAAATGCACACCGATCCCCCGACCGAAAAGCCAGTAGAAGTTGGTAGGATAAGATACACTCATGCTGAGTCCTCCACGGACTTTTCTGGGTCCTTGATGCGAAATTCTCCGCACACCCTTATGACAGTCCTCGGCCCCATATCGCCGGCATAGCCTTCGACTTCCGTAAGATACCGCTTGGCGGTTTTCCACGCCATTTCTTGTGTGTATTCAAACCGCTGTAGAAGAGATTCCTTGACGGCATCCTGCAAAAGTGGCAGAAGAGTGTCTATCCGGCCGTATACTTCTAGCATTTCGCCCAATCGAGCGACCGCGTCTTCGAATTGCTTAGTGTCCATTGCTGAAGCTCCTTATTCAATATCCTTCCCGATTCTGTGTATCAGAACTGATTCGGAAGAATCGGAGGTTTTTCTTGAAGCTTCTTCCCACGTCCCGTTATACCAACGCGCCTTGGGATTGCGGGTAACATTTGTCAGTACAATGCGGAGGACTTCATCCCAGCCGTCTTCATATCCGGGAATCAGAACCGGTGCCTCCAATGGAAATTGTTTCAACAGTTCGATCAATTCTTTAACCGTCATCTCAGTCTCCAAAACCTAACCGACCAAGGTTCTTCCAGATTTCCTCATCCAGCTTTTTCGATTTCGCCATCTGGATTCTCAAATCAGCCATGAGGCGCTTCATCTTCTGTTCGAAAGGCTCATCGTCATCCTCGACCGCCTCGGTTCCATCATAGCGGCCTGTCGCCGCAATGCCTGTATATGGTTTGTTGTGACCGGTCCCAGCCCGAGAAAGATTATATGACAGTACACTATCAGATCCTGACATTAAACACCCGTTTCCCCAAAATTCTCGGTCAGATTCAGGGGCTGGGGTGTCCACAGCTTGAACAAGAGGCCTGAACGTCCAGTTGGAGCTTCGTGAGGAGGAATCCCATTCGAACTGGGTCTCAGCATATCGTACGAGTTCATTCGTGAGCACGGCGGCCGCATTGAGGTGCAAAGCGAATCAGTATTAACCTTGGGCTCACCAATCCCTAATTCTATACCCGTTCCTTGAACTCAACCCCCAAGAGTCCCTCCGGGCGCACCAGCAGTACTACGATAATGATTAGAAATGCGAGTGTGTTCTTAAACGCGATGGAGATGAAGCCGCCAGTCAAAGCTTCTGCTACGCCGAGGATGAGTCCGCCGACGATGGCTCCGGGCAGGCTGTTCAAACCTCCCAGGATAGCTGCGGCAAAGCCCTTGAGAAACGGTTCCAGCATGAAAAAGGGATCGAGGAGAAGGGCTGGAGCCAAGAAAAGTCCTGCGAGCACGCCAAGGCCCGCTGCGAGGCCCCAGGATAAGGCAAGCACTCTGCGGGTAGGAATCCCCAGTGTCTGAGCGGCCTGCAGGTTTTCTGAAGTGGCCCTCATGGCAAGGCCCAGCCGAGTCTTCTGGACCAGGAGATAGAACAGTAGGCAAGCCATAAGGCTGATTCCAAGTGTGCCGAGGCTCAATTGGCTTATGTGTATCTCGCCGATCTTGTACAGCTTGAATTCCGACAACGGGAACGGAAAGGACTGGGGTTCGGCTCCCCCGAAGTACAGGATGAGCCCTTGCAAGATAAGCCCAAGGCCCAGGGTGAGGGTAATCTGACCGAGCTGCGTTGCATCTCGGCGTTGCGCTGGAACGAGAATGACGAAATAAAAACCTGTGGCCAAAATGGCTCCGAAAAGAATTGCCACAATGGCGGCAAGGCTAAAGGGCGCCCGCATTGTCAGCAAGGTAAAGGCCACGAAGGTTCCGGCCGTGGCGATATCACCGTGGGCAAAATTCAGAATGCGAGTAGAACGATATATGAGCGCGAGCCCCAGGGCCACCAGCGAATAAACGCTGCCGGTGGATAAGCCGGAGATCAGGTAAGAAAAAAATTGCTCCATATGCTGTTACCTCACGGAGTACCCTTAACGGAAAGGCCAGTTACGAAAATAGAGCCTCATCTTGAACCACCTGCCAGCGAGTCCGAGAGGCTCAAATATGAGAATGATCAGTATGGTGACGCCAAAAACCACCGGGATCATCTCCTTGAACGAGCTGAACATCTGGGGGACCAGGATCACAAAGGCAGCCCCCATTATCGACCCTTCCACAGACGCCAAGCCCCCGATGATAACAGCCACAAACAGGGTGATCGACTCCATAAACGTAAACATGTTCGGCTCTAGGTAACCTATGAAAAGGGCATACAGCCCTCCCTGCACTCCGGTGTAAAAGCTGCTGATGGCAAAAGACAGCAGCTTGTACCTGGTAAGATTTACCCCAATTACTTCGGCTGCAATGTCGTTATCGCGGATCGCAATAAAAGCTCTTCCCATGTAGGAGGAAATAATGTTGTAGGTTGCGAGAGTCATGAGAAGGGCGATAGAAAAATTGAAATAGTACATAAAAGCTATTTTGGATAGGCCGAAAGGAGGGGTGAGCTTTGGTACGGTCAAGCCCATACGGCCGCCGGAGAGCACTTCTGAGTTGGCAAAGATCTGATAGACCGCTATGCCGAATCCCATTGTGGCAATAGCCAAATAGGGGCCCTTCAGCCGGAGAGATGGGAATCCCACGAGAACGCCGAATAGTCCTGAAATGCCTCCTGCGAACAAGAGCGTTACAGGCCAGGGCAAGCCTAGTCGGGTAAGGTGTCCAAAGGTAAATGCGCCTATGGCAAGAAAGCCGGCTTGTCCAAACGATATTTGGCCGGTATAGCCTATGAGAATATTCTGGCCCTGTACGCCGATGGCATATATGCTGACTATTGTGGCTACGTATACGAGGTGTTCCGGAGTGAAGTACGGCAAGAGCACCAGAGCAACTACCAGAGCCCCAACCCATACACGGGTCCACGGTTTGCGAATGAGTTGCAGCTCCTCGCGATAGCTTTCAATCAGGTCCATTATTTACTCATTTTCGGTAAAGTGACTCGATGAGATCTGCGTAGCGTTTCTCCAGGTAACGCCTTTTCACTTTTTTTGTAGGAGTGACATCTCCGTCTTCCTCGTAAAAGCGTCTCGGAAGCAGCGCGAACTTTTTGATGGACTCCGCTTGCGAAAGGGTCTTGTTCACCTTGGAGACTTCCTGATCAATGAGTTTGGTAATTTCGGGATTCTTGGTCAAGTCGGCAAAAGTCGTGAAGGGCACACGGTTGTCCTGGGCAAACTTGGTGACATTGTCCTCGTCGATAAGGATAAGAGCAACGAGGAATTTTTTCCCATCGCCGATCACAACGGCATCCTGTATGTAAGAACTGAATTTGAGTTTATTTTCTATGAATGCCGGGGTTATATTCTTTCCACCCGCGGTGATAAGTATGTCTTTTTTTCGATCCAGGATTTTTAGGAAGCCGTCATCCAAGGCGCCGACATCACCGGTGTAGAGCCACCCATCTTTGACGGTGGAGGCCGTGAGTTCCGAGTCCTTGAAGTACCCCTTGAACACCCCGTGGCCCTTGACCAGAACCTCTCCGTCATCGGCTATCTTGATTTCCATTCCTTCAATGGACTCGCCCACATAACCCCACCGTGGGCGATCAATGCGCTGAATGGCTATGACGCCCGTGGACTCGGTTTGCCCATATCCTTCTCTCAATGGTATGCCAAGTGCATTGTAATATTCGAACAACTCCGGGGATGCGGGAGCCGCAGCACATACTGCCCAGCGGACCCTCTCCAGACCCAACTGCCTTTTGAGATGGCACAGGACGAGCCAATACAGAGGCCAATACAACGTTGCCCAGAAAGTTCTTTGGCTGGTCCCTTTTTCCGACCGCACGAAACGCAGACCCACTCCTACACTAAGCCGGTAAAGAGTTCTTTTCAGAAGCGTTGAATCAGACATGCGGATCTCGATCATGGACGCGAATTTTTCCCAGATGCGAGGAACACTAGCGAAGATTGTGGGAGAGACCTCCCTGAGGTTCTGAGCCAGTGTATCCATGCTCTCCACAAAATTCACGGTACCACCGGACCGCACCGCCTGGAACAGGGAGATCAGGTTCTCGTAAATGTGGGCCAGAGGGAGGTACGAGACCATCTCGTCAGACTCCAAGGCCTGGTTCGCCGCCATGAATGATTCGGTTATACCAAGGATATTTCGATGCGTGATCATGGCCCCTTTCGGTCGGCCCGTGGTTCCGGAAGTATAAATGATCATGGCCGTGTCATTGGGTTGAACGGCCTTGATCGCGTTGTTGACGCATTCCGGATCTTTCTGGAGCCGTTCCCGCCCGAGGGCCGTGAACTCTTCATAAAACATGAGATCGGGATGGGAGAAGCCCCACAAGCCCTTGACATCCCAGATCACTATCCGGGCAAGGTTTAGCTCGGGCAGGATCTGCAAAACCTTGTCAACCTGCTCTTCGTTCTCTACAAAAAGGACCCTGGATTCCGAGTGGCCCACTACGTAGGCGATCTGTTCCGGAGCCGATGTGGGATACACACCACAGGTCACGCCGCCTGCGCTCATAGTCGCAAGATGACAGATGAGCCACTCGGGCCGGTTATCCCCGAGTATGGCCACCCGGTCTCCGGGCTTAAGTCCAACTGCCAAAAGACCGGCTGCGGTTTCTCGTACAAAGTCTCCATACTCTCTCCAAGAGATACGTTTCCATATTCCGTATTCCTTTTGGCGGAGAGCCGTTGTATCCGTCTTGCGTTCCACCTGACGGAAAAAAAGTTCCGGGAAGCTTATGGCCTCAACCGGCATTACCATCTCCTTCTTTTCTTGTACAGCCGCCATCCCTTCGGAGAAGCGGCAGCCTCTCCTCCAAGGCCGAGATAGAGTTCCTGCACGTCTTCGTTTTCAGAAAGCTCTTGGGAAGTGCCTTCCAGGACTATGCGGCCGGCTTCCATGATGTAACCGTAATGAGCGATGCTCAGGGCCAGCCTGGCATTCTGTTCAACGAGCAGTATAGTGGTTCCCCCGCGGCTGATCTCCATGAGGGCATCGTAGACCACGCGTGCTACCATTGGGGCGAGTCCCAGGGAAGGTTCATCCAACATGAGCAGTTTGGGTTTCCTTAAAAGTGCCCTGGCCATAGCCAGCATCTGCTGTTCACCGCCGGAGAGTGTCTCAGCCTGCTGACCCGTCCTAATCTTGAGAATGGGAAAGAGCCGGTATACGTATTCCAAGTCTTCCCTGACTTCCCTGTCTTTACGCCCCCAACACCCTAAATCTAGGTTCTCCTTCACGGTCAATTCCCTGAAAAGCCCTCGATCTTCAGGGACGTAAACAATCCCCATGGATGCAATGCGTTCCGGCGCCAGCCTGTGAATGCGTCGGCCTGCGAATTCTATGGTACCCTTCTTGGGCTGGTCCTTGAGCAGGCCTGCGATGGTTTTGAGCAAAGTTGTCTTGCCTGCTCCGTTGGGGCCAAGCACGGTGAAGATCTCCTTTGCTTCGACTTGCAGCGAAAGCCCGTGAAGCGCGTAAATTCTGTCAAAATAAAGGGTTTCAATCCCTGCGATCTTTAGAAGAGGTGTCGGCGTCTCTTGATCTGACATAAATCACCCCTGTCCCAAATATGCACGTATTACTTCTGGATGACGCTGGACTTCCTCCGGTGATCCTTGAGCAATCTCGAGCCCGGATTCAAAGGCGACCATGCGATCGGCGAGTCGAGAGGCTATACGGAGATCGTGCTCCACCAGCAGGATCGCGGTCTTGAACCGACCCCTGATTTCCATTATGCGATAGGCTGATTCTTCTTTTTCTTCAGCAGTCAAACCCGCTATGGGCTCGTCAAGCATGAGCAGCCTGGGCTCCAGGCACAGCGCCCGGCCAATCTCTACCCTTTTCTGGACTCCGTAGGGGCAATCCGTAACCCTGACCTGGCGGTAGGACTGAAGGTCGAGAAAGTCAATCACCTCCTCTACCACTTCCCTGTGCCGCAATTCCTCTGACCTCATCCTGAAAACTGCATGGAGAGGGTTTTTTCGAAACTTCACGTGCCTGCCCAGCATCAAGTTGTCCAGGACATCCATGTGAAGGAAAAGACGTAAGTTCTGGAAAGTACGTGCAATACCCCTCTTCGCGATGAAATCGGGAGAGAGCCCCAGAAGGCTCTCACCCTCAAAAACGATCTCACCGGCCGTAGGGCGATACACGCCCGAGATGCAATTGAATAGGGTGGTCTTGCCCGAGCCGTTGGGGCCGATTACCGTAAGTAACTCGTTTTCATCAATGTGAAAATCAATTCCGGCAAGCGCTTGGATGCCTCCGAAACTGATGAAGAGTCCTTTAACTTCTAACAGGCTCATACACTAAAACCGCGGCTTGAAAATGGTGTAATCTTCCAACGGAACATGCTTACCGTCCCTTGCCTGGCTCATACGCGAAGCATTGACACCATGCCTGCGGTCAGGAGCATAGGTCACGGGAGCACCGACACCCTCGGGCGTCCAGTCCTTGATCTGCTCCATGCCTTTGATGAGGGTTTCGGGAGTAAGATCCCGCCCTGCGTTTTTGAGACCTTCAACCATGTGAATCATCGACATTGCACCGAATAGGGCAAGGTATTCTTTCCCCTCAATTTTTGGGTCGTACTTTTTGAGAATTTCAACAACCTTGTCCGATGCCGGATCAGATCCAGGTAGGCCCGAGTTACCCGGCAACGCGATATAAGTGCCTTCCCAGGCTTCGCCGGCAGCCTTGTACATCACGGGATCGCCCAGAGTAAAAGTAGTCAGTGCCTTGGGTTTGTAACCGATTTTATGCATCTCTTTGAGTATGAGAGCACCATGCGTCGGGGTTGTATAGATCATCACCGTATCCGCGCCTGTTTCCTTCATCTTGAGAGCGTGGGTTCCAAGCGCCCTCTCAGTGATCTCATAGGGAACGGTTCCTACCAGCTCTGCCTTGCCCGGCTCGGCTGCCAACCCTTTCTTCAAACCTTCCATTGCATTCTTGCCGTAATCGTCGTTCTGGTAGAAGAGCGCTATTTTCTTTGAGCCGAGTTTGTTCAACGCATACTTGGTAAGATACTCGGCTTCGTCGCCATAGTCAGGGTAGGCTATGAAAACATACTTGAGCTTGTCCTTGGGCATCTGTTCCCAGATTCTGACATCTGCGTATGCAGTGATAAGGGGAATCTTGTTTTCCTCGTAAAAGTCCTTGGACGCATTGAGAATAGCCGTTCCAATCGGCCCGCACACAGCAAGAACGTTGCCCTTCATTTCCTGAAGATTCGCCAGCCCGCGAGTCGGGTTGTATGCGTCATCCTTCAGGACGAATTTGATTTTTCGGCCGTGGATTCCACCTTTGTCATTGATGTAGTCGGCCCAGGCTTTCATGCCCATTCCGGTAGTCCCCCAAAGGGCTGCGGGGCCGGACAATGGTGTCGTGCAGCCGATGGCCACCTCAGTGTCGGTTACCCCGGGGACATCCGCTGCCCCGAGGACTCCAGGCACCAGGAAGAGGACGGTTGCGAATACAAGGATCAACCTTCTAACGCTCATCGTATGACCTCCTTTGCAAGTTCGAAAAACTTGAATCACAGCCACTTATCGAAGAATGCGAAGCCGGATCGCTATTAATAAAAGGGCGTTCAAGCAGATAACCTTCACGGTCTGTATCTGAAGGGGTTGCAACAACTTTGGAGACGGACAAATGAGTGACGGCAACAATAGGCTCACTCTCTCAGTTACATGAAAATCTGGGCGAAATCAACCTATAATTTTGTCACCAAAGGATTGGGTCAGAGAATCATCTTGGAGATAATTTCCTTCATGATCTCAGTTGTCCCGCCGCCGATGGACAGTATACGGCTGTCTCGGTAGAGTCTTTCTACGGGATATTCACGCATGTATCCATATCCACCATGAATTTGCACTGCTGCATGGCACACACGATCGCAGATATCGGTGGAGAAGACCTTGGCCATGGAAATCTCCTTGACCATATTTTCCTCCGCCTGAATTTTAGCCGCGATCCGATAAGTGAACTCGCGACTTACCTCAACCAGGACCGCCATATCCACCAGCTTGTGACGAGTAACCTGAAAACCGGTCAGTGGCCTACCAAATGCCTCCCTGACCCCGGCATAGTTCAGGGACTCTTCCAGGGCCATTTGAGCCGTTGTATTGGCCATCACCGCAATGTAGAGTCGTTCTTTCTGAAAGTTGTGCATCAAGCCGTAAAAAGCTGCCCCTTCCTCGCCCAATCGATTTTCTGCAGGGACCCGAACGTCCACCAGCGAGAGTTCCGCAGTGTCCGATGCCCACCAGCCCATTTTACGGAGCTTTTTTGAAACCGTGAAACCGGGTGTTCCGGTTTCCACAACCATAAGACTGATCCCCTTATAACCTGGTTCACCGGTCCTTACTGCCATAGTCACAAAATCGGCCCGGCACCCGGAAGTGATCATGGTCTTGGCCCCGTTGACCACATAATAGTCTCCATCTCGAACTGCCCGTGTGCGGATATTGGCCACGTCGGAGCCACCACCCGGCTCGGTGATTCCCAGGGCTGCTATTTTTTCCCCTCGAAGAACAGGAGGTATGAACCGCTGCTTCTGTTCGGAGTTTCCTAGTGCCAGTATCGGCGGCAGTGCAATGCTGTGTGACATGAGACCGGCTGCGATGCCCCCCGATCCGGAACGTGTAAGTTCCTCGGTTACAACCACCTCGTGGAACAGATCGGTATCGATACCGCTCCATTCCTCGGGATAGCACACCCCCATCAGGCCCACTTCAGCAGCCTTGACGAAAAGTTCTCGGGGAAACTCTCCTGTCTCCTCCCATTCCTCGACATAGGGCTTGATCTCCTTCTGGACGAAACGGGATACCGTCTGCCGGAGTATCCGGTGAGACTCCCCGAAGTAGTCTATTGTGCTCTGCATCGCTATCCTTGTTGAGACAGGCAGTGAGAGAAGACCTGCCCCGGAATTTGCATCAATGATTATTTTTTTGACAGGAGTTCATCCAGCTTTGGAGGCGGTATGACGAGAGCTTCACCCGATGCCACGGTCTCGCCCCGCTGGTTTGTCCATAAGAGGCTCAGCTTCACTCGCCTCTTGGCCTCAAGCTTTTCAGCAACCTCGGCAGTGGCCGTTATGGTGTCTCCAAAAAACGTCGGTGCTCGGAAACGAGTTGTAATTTCCAGGGCTATCGTTCCCAACCCCGGCAACTTGGTTCCCAGAACAGGCGCTATGAGACACTGGGGGAGACCTCCATGAGCAATACGCTTCCCGAATGGAGTTAGCTTGGCGAACTCCTCGTTAACGTGCATGGGGTTAAAATCCCCGCTGATCGCGGCGAAGAGCATGACGTCGGTTTCTGTGATTGTTTTGGAAAAAGAGGCCTTCATGCCCACTTCAATCTCATCGTAGCTAAATCCCAACTCAAATTCCATGTTGTTCTTCCTCGTAGATTTACCCCGCTGGAGTCTTCGACAAAAATATAGAATAACGCTTCTTTTGAAAAGCGTTTTCGTCTCATACGCCTTGACGTGTTACTTTTTTCGCGAATCTATACAAATAGAACCAAATGAATTATTTAATTTATTGGGAACACTCTTTGGTGAGGAGTTTGCAAATGCGAATTGCTGTTTTTGGAGTTGGTGGCGTGGGAGGTTATTTTGGCTGGCGTCTGACCCAGGCTGGCGAGGATGTGGTGTTTGTGGCGCGAGGGGAGAATTTCAGAGTTCTCAGCACTCATGGGCTCACCATGGATACCCCGGACGGGAAGACCGTAGTGCAACCCGTCCAAGTAGTTGAAGATCCCGCTGAAGTTGGACCCGTAGACGCGGTTCTCTTGGGAGTTAAGGCCTGGCAGGTTCCTGAGGCGGCTCACACAATCCGGCCGTTCATAGGTCCTGAAACTTTTGTGGTCC
>Ga0007798_10000441_pt1 | contig 15753 bp, 22 predicted proteins | sample CryBogmetaGMA17M_FD_60370 | JGI IMG/M metagenome (GOLD analysis project Ga0007798, IMG submission 60370) | Freshwater microbial communities from Crystal Bog, Wisconsin, USA - MA17M | ecosystem: Environmental > Aquatic > Freshwater > Lake | place: Crystal Bog, Wisconsin, USA | collected 2009-07-06
GCTATACGCTTTCAGATAAATAACTTCCAAGTCCACGAAAAACGCGAAAGGCACGAAAAAAAGCAAAAGATCAAACGATCAAACGATCAAAAGATTTATTTTATGGTATAGCCGCATAAGCATATAAATAAGCGTCTATAGTCTTTCAGAAATTAAGTTTCCATTCACGTTGTTGTAAGCTCATACAGATAACATCCCCTTGAAGGGATGGTATCTGTTAGCATCGAAATTATTTATCTGAAAATCTATAGGCCACTAAAAAATCAGTCATAAAAACCGGCTTTAAAGTTGCAAAGCAGGATCATTCATAAACTGATTTTAATAATGCGGCGGCACTTCATCACTGTTTTCAGCCCCGCCACTGCCCTCGACAGACACACTTTTTATACGTTCGTTAAGCAACCGACACGTTGCTTCCAAGCGACCTATTTGTTGCTGTTGCTGGCCGACTATTTTATTGAGTTCCTGCAGCAAGTCTTCTTGGTAAGCAGTCTTGATTTCAAGTTCTATGATGCGGTTATCATTCATAAGGGTTTTTAAATAACTTTTGAAAATTGATGCTGTTGTTTTTGCGCCAGGTACTTGTCAAAAACCATGCAGATATTGCGTATCAATAAACGGCCTGCCGGTAAGACTTGAATACCGGTTGCGGATACAGTTAACAAACCATCAGCTTGCATGGGCTCCAATGCCTGAAGTTCTTTTGCAAAATACTCGCTAAAGTTGATGGAAAATTCCTTCTCGATAGTCGCAAAGGTTAAGCCAAAATGGCAGATGGTTTGAGTAATTACGGCGCGGCGTAACTTGTCGTCATCATCCAGTTCAACCCCTTTAAAAACCGGTAATTTGTTTTGGCTGATCAGGCGATCGTACTCGTCCAATTCTTTAACATTCTGGCTGTACGCATCCCCTACCCGACCGATAGAAGTGATGCCAAAACCTATCAAGTCACAATCCGAATGGGTTGAATAGCCCTGAAAATTTCGGTACAGCTTGCCTTCCCGTTGGGCAATAGCCAACTCATCATCTGGTTTGGCAAAGTGATCCATACCGATATAAACATAACCGGCTTCTGTCAGTTTTTGCCCAACCATTTGTAAAATATCCAACTTAACTTCTGCACTGGGCATGTCGGCATCGTTAATCTGCCGCTGGGTTTTAAACCGATTCGGCATGTGGGCATAATTAAATATGGAGAAGCGATCCGGTGCGGCCGCCAGAATGGTGTCCAGAGTTTTGGCAAAAGTGGTTACCGTTTGCAGCGGCAAGCCATAGATCAGATCAATATTGGTTGAGCGAAAACCTTCGGCGCGTGCTGCTTCCAGAACACTAAAGGTTTGTTCTTCACTTTGAATACGATTGACGGCTTTTTGTACAGCCGGATCAAAATCCTGCAAACCCAGACTGATGCGGTTAAAGCCCAGTTCACGCAATTGTTTAATGGTTTGCGAATGGGTTTCTCTGGGATCAACTTCTATGGAATATTCACCGCTGTCGTCATCTTTTAACAAAAAATGCTGACGGGTTACCGCCATTAATTGCTGCATTTGCTCAAAGCTTAAAAAAGTCGGCGTGCCACCGCCCCAATGCAACTGATTAACCACCCGATTGGAATCAAACAACTCACCTTGCAGGGCAATTTCTTTATACAAATTAACCAGATAAGGTTCTGCATGCTTGCGGTTTTTAGTGACGATTTTATTGCAGGCACAATAAAAACACACGGTATCGCAAAAAGGGATATGAAAATACAGCGATAACGGGCCACCGGCCGCATTGGATTTAGCTATGTGTTGGCGATAGTTTTCATCAGTAAAGCCGTCATGCAATTCCAGTGCCGTTGGGTATGAGGTATAGCGCGGCCCCGCCTTGTCATAACGATTAATCAGCGCCAGATCGAACTTGAGCGATTGATCCATCATTTAACTGATCCGTTAATAACTATCGTATGATTCTTTTTATCCGCCAAAGTCACTTGATCAATACTGCCTATTAAATCACCGGGTTGTGACATAGCATTGCCCGACTTTGAAATACGCGCCAGTAATTTAACCTGGGAAAAATTGGATAATTTCATAGTGGGCATCATTGCCATCGTGTCGTTTAAACTGACTGATAACGGCAAATCAGATACCTGTTTACGCACGATGGCCAAGGGCATTTTAGGACCGGATAGCGCTTGCGCATAAACAAAAACAGTATCGCCGGGACTGGTCGCTTTTTGTAACTCCGGCGCCAAACTAACCTGCACCTCAAGAGCAACGCCCGCCACATCCGTAGGTTGGGTAGAGACGCGATTAATCGCGTCTGTACTTTCAATTTTAGCCAATAAGTCTTGTATTTCTTGCAAAGGTTCAGAGTTGGGTGGCAGTAACGTTTCCAGTTTTTTCCATAACTTGATCGCCGTAGCAGGATCACCTTGTTGGGCTTTTGCCATGCCACCCAGCCATAAGGCGTTCATATTGTCCGGTTCCAGTGCCAAAGCTTTAAAGACCAATTCTGTGGGTTTGCCTGCCAGATTTTTATCATTCGCATAAGCGATGGCATCGGCATAAAGCAACATAACTTCAGCTTGATCACCCAACAAACGATAGGCATTGGCAAACGCATCAACGGCCTTAGGAAATTGATCCAAGGCTTTATAAGAACGACCCAACATTAACCAACCTTTGGCATCATCAGGATTGGCTTTCATCTTTTCGGCCAAACCACCAACCATTTTGTTGATTTCTGCAAGCTTGAGCGCCTCCGGATCGACAGACATTTCAGCGCTGTGACTGATGGCTTGATAATTACCCAACGTAAAATACAGTGACCCTGCCAACAAAGGGATGCCCAAAGCCAAGACATAAATAACCCACCTGCCCTGACTTTGTGCAGCGGTTACATGGCTTTTTATTTCCAGGTCATCACTCAAGGCCTGCTCAAGATCCGCTAACTGTTCCTCATATTGCTCTTGGCTTAAACCACCTGACAATCTGTTTTCTTTAAGTTCTGCCAGTCGATGCTGCGCAATGGCAATATTGCGTTGATCAAGGTCAGCCTCTTGAACCGTTTGCTTGCGCCATAATGGCGGCAAGATCAGTAAAAAAGCGATTAATATCAGAACACTGACAATCAGTAAAAATAGCATATTCAAGAGCGGTCACCTTTTTCCAACAAACTGCGAATTTTTTTTTGTTTTTCAACATCCCTTTGCAAGGTTCCTGCGTCAGGATGCAAAATGGCGGCGGCTTTTTTACGTCTGATAAAAACAAATACCGCGATTAAACCCATTAATAAAAAAACCACCGGTGCAATCCAGAGCACACTGGTTTTACCTTTAAAGGGCGGTTTATATAACACAAAGTCACCGTAGCGATCGGTCATAAACTGCACAATTTCTTCCTTGGATTTTCCCTGTTCCAACATCTCATAAACTTGCCTGCGCAAATCTGCGGCCAGTTCGGCGTTGGAATCGCCGATGGTCTGATTTTGACACACCAGACAACGTAATTCCGAAGTCAAAGTCTCGTAGCTTTCTTGCTGCTTGGGATCAGATAATTGCCGATAATCCAGTGCGTAACTGCTACCGGACAACGTCAACAAAAAAATAAACAATAAACGCTTCATTAAGGTTCCGCTTGTAATTTGGCAATTAAAGGAAGAAAGATTTGTTGCACATCTTCCGCAGTAACCGGCCCGGTATGTTTGTAACGAATCAACCCTTTTTTATCAATGACAAAAGTTTCCGGCACACCGTAAACGCCATAGTCTATACCGATGCGGCCATCCTGATCCATAATGCTGACGTTATAGGGATTACCCAAGGTATCCAGCCATTTTTGGGCGTCATTAGGATCATCCTTATAATTCAAACCGACAATAACAACCGCTTGTTGCTGCGCCAACTGATTCAATACCGGATGTTCTGCACGACACGACACGCACCACGATGCCCAGACATTAAACAGCCAGACTTTACCTTTTAAATCGGCAGGCGTTAATTTTTGCTCGGGCGCTTGCAACTGGGGAGCGGAAAAGTTCGGTGCGGGTTTGTTAATAAACGGTGAAGGAATTTCACCGGGATTAAGATTTAAACCCAGCGCCAGAAACACCGCCAGAATGATGAATAATAGTAAAGGGATTATAAATTTAAGCATTATGTTAATTTTTAAGGCATTTTGTCTTTTAGTAACGGTTCACTATCAGGCGCTTTATCAAGCAAAGCCAGAATATCTTCTTGGGTGACGGATGCCGATAAATTTTTTAATTTTTTCATATACAGCCATTGTTCACGATTACGCAAACCCTCATGGATAAGCTCTAAATACAGATTTTCCTCAGCACAACCTAATTGCATTGCCACCTGTTTGGCTTGGATATATTCCTGGTCTGGTATTTTTAAAACAACAGTTTGACTCATTTGAAAAACTCCTTAATCACTTCTTGAGGTTGTTTTACAAAAATAGACGGAAACAATAATTCACCTTGTAAAAGGTCTTTTATGTTATGAGTGATAATTGTACAGGGTTGGGATGTTACCGCTATTTCGATAAGAAAATTATCTTTTTCGTCTTTAAGATTGGGTCGCCATAAAAAATGTGGATTAACTTCTTCGGCAACATTGACCAATCCGATTAAAATTTTTTCTATCTCATCAGCTGTATAGATTAAAGCGGAAACCATCTCAGGTCTGGTTAACACATCATGGTATTCAGCCAATAGCTTAAAGTGCATGATAATAGGCAATTGTTTTAATACTGCCTTTCGCAACAAGAAATGACTCGCGCCTTGTTTTGAGCGTAAAGCTGAAATAATGATGCACGTATCAAGCAAATATTTCATTGAAGATTTTTCAATGTGTTACTGACTTAGTAACGCGATAACGCTTGTCACAAGCAGCACACAATCCACCGACGGCCATAAATACCGCGCCCATCCAGATCCAGCGAATGAAGGCTTTGTAATAAATCCGCAAACTCCACGCACCTTCATTACCCAACGGTTCACCGATAGCTACAAACAAATCCCTGGACAACCCGGCATCAATCGCCGCTTCCGTCATGGGCATGGTTTGCACCTGATAAACGCGTTTTTGTGGCTCAAGCCGGGCAACCAGTTTGCCTTCATGACTGACGGTAACAAATGCCTGTTGAGCCACATAGTTGGGACCTTTGGTCTGCTTAACACCATAAAACTCAAAAATATAACCCGACATATCGATGCTTTCACTGGGTGCCATACGCACATCTTTTTCAACACTGTAAACGCTGGTTAAAGTGATTCCGGTCACAAAGACGGCAATCCCTAAATGCGCGATGGTCATGCCATAAAAACCGGCGGGTACTGTTTGCAGTCGTTGCCATGAAAAGCCTTTAGCGCCCAAGCGATCAATAAAAGACAGCACGGTAACGGCAACCGTCCACAATGCCAGCGTTAAGCCCAACGCCGCACCCCAGGAATAAAAAGGCATCAGTACAGGAAGCAACAAACCACCCGCGACACAAGCCGCGATAATCCAGCGCACCCGCAATGCCAACTGGCTGATGGAATCTTTTTTCCAGCGTAATAACATGCCCAAGCCAACGGCAATAGACAGTGGAGCCATTAAGGGAATAAAAACGGCATTAAAATACGGAGGGCCGACAGAAATCTTGCCTAAGCCCAAGGCATCAATCACCAAAGGATATAAAGTGCCCAGTAAAATACTGGCGGCCGTTACTACCAGTAGAACGTTATTGAGTAAAATTGCAGATTCTCGGGAGACCAGTTCAAACGTTGCACTGCTTTTAACGGTAGGCGCTCTGACAGCGTATAGCAATAACGAACCGCCGACCACGACCGCTAAAAATACCAGAATAAACAAGCCGCGTGCCGGATCACTGGCAAAAGCATGAACAGAGGTTAATACGCCCGAACGCACTAAAAAAGTACCCAACAAGCTTAATGAAAAAGCAAAAATCGCCAGTAAAACCGTCCATGTTTTAAAAACGCCGCGTTTTTCAGTAGCGGCTAATGAATGTATTAAAGCCGTTCCTACCAACCAAGGCATAAACGAAGCATTTTCTACCGGATCCCAAAACCACCAGCCACCCCAGCCTAATTCGTAATAAGCCCACCAACTCCCCAAGGCAATACCCAGTGTTAGAAACATCCAAGCCATATTGGTCCACGGTCTTGACCACCTTGCCCAAGCGGCATCCAATCGACCTTCAAGTAAAGCGGCGATAGCAAAAGCAAAGGCCACAGAAAAGCCGACATAACCCATATACAGCATGGGCGGATGGATGGCCAAACCGGGATCTTGTAATAAAGGATTTAAGTCCCGTCCTTCCAAAGGCGCAGGAAAAAGACGCTCAAACGGATTGGAAGTCAGCAATAAAAACAGGATAAAACCGATGGAAACCAAACCCATGACGCCCAACACTCTGGCCAAGGTAGCGTCTGGAATGCTTTTGCTAAATTGTGCGACCAAACCGGTCCATATCGTGAGTACCAAACCCCACAATAATAACGAGCCTTCATGTGCGCCCCATACGCCTGAAATCAAGTACAAGACAGGCAATGATGTATTGGAATTGGTGGCAATATATTTAACCGAAAAATCATGCGTCAAACAGCTATAAGTCAGACAGCCATAAGATAAAGCCATAAACAATAGTTGTGCAAATGCGGCAGGCCTGGCAACGGCAACCCACCCCGCCTGACTGCGAAACGCGCCAATAATCGGCAAAGTGCCCAGCACCAGAGCCATACACAAAGCGAGTATCAGTGAAAAATGTCCCAGTTCTGCAATCATTGTTGTTGACCCTTAAGCTCTCTATCCATAACTATATTTTCAATTTTCACGTTTTATTTTAATTGGCTCGATCACTTATCTGCATAAGCTTGGCTTGAGTGCTTTCAAGAATAAAATCCCTTAAAAAAATACTGGCTTTTAATATTTCGACACCGATTAATTCACCATCAGCATTAAGCTCAGCAGTAATATTAGGACTTAATTCAACGCTCGCCATTTCATCTTCATCCGTCATAGCTAAATGAATAACATCTTGCTCCGGAAAATAAGTCATTTTTGGATTATTCATACGTCAATCTGCCTGTAGTTAACCTAAATTTAATTTGCTGTCGTGTAGTTGTATGAATAGTGACAGGAGTTATCTCTGTTTCACTTTCTTCATAAGGAATCATCACCCATTTACTACCCTGTTCACCAACCACTATCAAGCGGTGAGTTTCAATATCAAAATACCGTTCTTGAGAATAACGAAGAATGTTTTCAATCTGAATTAAATCAAAGCCACGAAGCTCAGCTCTATACTTAAGATAACCGGTAAAAATACACGCTTTATCAGACATTGTTTTGATAGTACGCTTTATTCATCCTTCACGGGCTTAGGCTGATTTTTTAAGCTGCTTTTGACTTCCGGCGGCATATAATTTTCATCATGTTTGGCTAATACTTCCTCGGCAATAAAAACACCCTGTGTATTTAGCTTGCCATGAGCAACAATACCCTGCCCTTCCCTGAATAAATCCGGCAAAATTCCCGTATATTCGACGGTCACTTCTTTGCTAAAGTCTGTTAGCTTAAAGCGCACCATCATTCCGTCACCGGGTCTTTCAACACTGCCTTTAATGACCATGCCGCCCAAGCGAAACAAGGTATCTTTGGGCGCTTTATGATCCACAACATCCGTTGTGGAAAAAAAGTACATCAGGTTTTCATTAAAGGACTTTAAAGCGAATGCCGTGGCTATGCTGGCACCCAGCACCATCAAGAGTATAAGCGTTAATCGTTGTTTTCTGGCTGGTTTCATAAAGGCTTACCGTTTTTTCTTTAACGCATTAACAAAAAACTGTTTGCGTTGAATAACTGGGATAATAATATTCGCAAGCAGAACCAGCAAAGTAAGGCCATAAGAAGTCCAAACGTATAAAGCATAGCCCCCCATGGCAAAAAATTCTTGCAGACTCATTGTTTGTTCTCCAAAACCATCGCTTTAACCCACTGCGAATTACGCTCCCTTTGGAGCAGTTCGACTCGCACCCGCTGTATCAAGGCAATCAGATAATACATTTTAAATGATAAGGCCATTAACAATAGCGGTATTAACATACTGACATGAATGGACGGTTTATCCATTTTGGTTACCGTAGGGCCTTGGTGTAAGGTGTTCCACCACTCAACAGAATAATGAATAACCGGAATATTAACCACACCGACCAGCGCCAATATAGCCACCGCTTTAGAGGCAACGCGTTTATCGTCAATCGCACCATAAAGCCCGATAACGCCCAGATACAAAAACAACAAGATCAATTCAGACGTCAAGCGGGCATCCCAAACCCACCAGGTTCCCCACATGGGCTTTCCCCATAAGGAACCTGTAAACAAAGCGATAAACGTAAAACTGGCACCGATGGGTGCGCTACTGATAGCGACTATTTCAGCCAATTTAATGCGCCAAATCAGACCAATCGCGCCTGCAATCGCCATCACCATATAAATAAACAATGACATCCAGGCGCTGGGGACATGAATATAGATGATGCGATAACTATCACCCTGCTGATAATCAGCCGGTGCCAAATACAAGCCACCGTAAAGTCCTGCGACAGTCAACAATAAAAAAATGACCACCAACCACGGCATTAAGCGTGCTGTAAACGCGTAAAAATGCGGGGGTGATGCCATACGATGAAAAAAGCGACCTACGAAATCTGGAACTAAAAACATAAGAATGGAGTTAAAGGTAAATTTAATAGTGGAAGGGAGAAAGCTATTCGCACCATGCGACTACAAGACTATAAAGCTATAAAGCTATAAAAAAATAGATAGTTAGCCAAAATGATAGTTTATTGCTCCAAATTAGTCATGTGACGCGTTATTTTATCGGACTATTGTTATTTAATACTTGCTGTTACGCAAACTATATTGAAAGCCGCAAGGTATAACACCTTATTAAATCAAGGCAGACAGCTTGGTACATCATCATAAAACAATCGCTATATTTAATAAAACGATATTATTAGATTTTTATATCCTTAAAAAAGATGTTGCCAATCAATTAATACTCATCTTTAATGCCGCAGCAGTTGGCCAAGGCGCAAGCACCAAAGCCATCAACAAAATTGAAATCAAAATATTGATCTGGGCATCGACCGGTAAACCAGTACCCGCTATTTCTACGGCATTGCTGGCAAAAATAAGTACCGGTACATACAAGGGCAAAACCAGTAGCGATAAAATCATGCCGCCCCGGCGTAATCCTACCGTCAATGCGACACCGATTGCGCCAATTAAGCTTAATACGGGGGTTCCCAGCAGCAAGGTTAATAATAAGATACCTAAAGAATGGGTGGGCATGCCTAAAAAAATCGCCAACAAGGGCGCAACGATTAACAACGGCAATCCTGTGACCAGCCAGTGAGCAATAATCTTGCCTAATACCAGGATAGACGCAGGATGCGAGCTTAATAAAATTTGCTCCAACGAGCCATCATCAAAATCTGAACGAAACAGACTATCCAAAGACAGCATCGCTGCCAATAACGCAGAAACCCAAATAATACCCGGCGCGATAGCTTGTAATAAATGCGGCTGTGCACCAATGCCCAAAGGAAACAGGGTGATAACCAGAATAAAAAACAACAGTGGATTGGCGATTTCCGAACGTCGGCGCAAGGCCAACACCAAATCACGCCGAATAATGGCAAAAAATGCGTGCGATAAAGACATCAGGATAAATTAATACGTTGCACAGCTACATCGTGCAATTCGATGTCATGGTGCGATGTTAAAACAATCATTCCGCCACTGGCACAATGTTCGGACATTAAAGTTTCAATCAGGGCAATACCCTGTTTATCCAGTGATGTAAACGGCTCGTCAAGTATCCACACGCTATTTTTGGTAATCAAAAGCCGCGCTAATGACAAGCGTCTTTTCTGACCCGCAGACAAAGCCTGAACCAGCACCTCATCATAATCCGTCAAATGCACTTTTATAAGTGCCTGTTGAATGGAATATTGCCCGGACTGACCCAAAGCCAACGATACTTTTAGATTTTCCAACACAGTCAGTTCTTTTTTAACGCCATCCAAATGGCCAACATAAGCCATATCAGCGTAATATTGACTGTCATCAATGGCCTCGCCGCACCACAATACCTGGCCGGCATCGGGTTCTCTAAAGCCGCATAAAATACGCAACAACGAGGTTTTACCGCTGCCATTTTTGCCTTCCAGCAATAATACCTGCCCGGAAACCAGCTCAAAGCTTAGCCCTTCGAACAAGATGCGATCATCGCGAATGCAGCTTAAGTCAGTGCCTTGAAGCCGAAAAGTTGGTTTTGCTGTCATTAGTTAACAGTCAATGATCTCTGACGAACGGCCTCATAAAGCAGCACGCCGGTAGCCACTGACAAATTAAGGCTTTCTACCTGACCCAACATAGGCACCGATACCAGCACATCACATTGTTCTTTGGTTAAACGTCTTAAACCCTTACCTTCTGCGCCAACAACCAAGGCCATCGGGACGGTAAAATCGGCGGTATAAACAGTCTGTGCCGTTTCACCCGCCGCGCCCATAATCCATAAGCCTTCACCTTTAAGCCAACGCAAGGTACGCGCTAAATTGGTTACCTGATAAACCGGTACTGTTTCTGCTGCACCACTGGCAACTTTACAAACCGTCGGAGTAATGCCGGTGGCATTGTCTTTGGTAATAATAACGCCCTGTACGCCAGTGGCATCAGCTGTTCTAAGACACGCGCCGAAATTATGCGGGTCTTGCACGTTATCCAGCACCAAAAACAGAGCCGTTTGTGTTTCTGACAGATTTTCGACCGCTGTTTTTAAATCGCTTTCTGATAATTCACCCGGCATTTCAACTTCAATAACAATGCCTTGATGATTGTTATTATCAGCCAGACGATCCAGCCTTTTTCTATCGACTTTTTCAGGCACTATGCCCAACGCCAACAAGTCCTCAACCGCCTGTCCCAAGCGCTTGTCTTGGCGCCCGCTATCAACCCAGGCCTGATGGATTTTTTTAGGGGAATAATCGAGTGCAGCTTGTACGGAGTGTAGACCAAATAATTTACTTAATTTCATTTATTATTGAAGCATGGGAAGCATTAAGGTGTGCCACTTATTTCCAATCTCCCGAATAGAAATAAGCGGACGAGCAGTAGAAAAATCAAATCAAACTGAACTTGGCTTTTTCTTGCGGCGTCTTTTTTTAGGCTTCTCACTGATTTCTGCTTTTTTTACAGAACCTTCTTTTTGAATCAGCTCAAAATCCATTTTCTTTTCATCCAGATCAACACGGGCAACCTTGATTTTTACACTATCGCCCAAGCGGAAATTGATACCGGAACGCTCACCTTTTAACTGATGACTGGTCGGATCAAAATGATAATAATCCTGCCCCAGATTACTGATATGCACCAAGCCTTCTACATAAATGTCGGCCAGCTCAACAAAAAAGCCAAACGAAGTGACTGCGGAAATAATACCGGGGAATTCTTCTCCGATTTTATCCATCATGTATTCACATTTTAACCAGCTCACAACATCGCGGGTGGCATCATCAGCGCGTCGCTCATTGGCTGAACAATGCTCGCCCAACAGAATCATGTCGGGAACGCCATAAACAAACGTCTCTATTTTTTTGTCCAGTAAACAATGACGAATAGCCCGATGCACCAGCAAATCGGGATAACGTCGAATGGGCGACGTAAAATGCGCATAAGCTTCCAGCGCCAAACCAAAATGACCCTTTAAATCAGGGCTATAAACGGCTTGTGACATGGAACGTAACAAAACTGTCTGAATTAAATGGGCATCCGGCCGGCCTTTAACCGAGTCCACCAAGTGCATGTAATCCAACGGTGTCGGATTGACACCACCGCCGAATTTCAAACCCAGCTCACCCAAAAAGGTTTTTAGATTGAGCAACTTATCCGGGCCGGGGCCATCGTGTATCCGTAACAACTTGGGTATTTTTTTGGCATTTAAATACTTCGCTGCCGCACTGTTCGCGGTAATCATAAACTCTTCAATCAGCTTGTGCGCATCGTTACGCACGACCGGCACAATTTTTTCGATTTTACGTTCTTTACCAAAAACAATGCGTGTTTCCTGGGTATCAAAATCCATTGCCCCGCGCTGTTCACGACTCACACGCATGACTTTGTAAAGTGCGTATAGCTCACGTAGATGCGGCATTACCGGCTTATATTTTTCAGCCAGAACCGTATCGCCATCAACCAGCATTTTTGCAACTTCGGTATACGTCAAGCGTGCATGAGAACGCATCACCGCATCATAAAAACGTGACCGTACTACTTTGCCCTGTTCGTCTATGCCTAATTCGCACACCATACATAAACGGTCAACATCCGGATTAAGCGAACATAATCCGTTAGATAATATTTCCGGCAACATGGGGATGACTTGTTCAGGAAAATAAACCGAAGTACTGCGATTTTTGGCTTCTTTATCCAGCTCGCTATTAACCTGCACATAATGCGAAACGTCGGCAATCGCTACCAGTAATTTCCAGCCTTTAGGCGTCTTTTTGCAATAAACGGCATCATCAAAATCCCGTGCATCTTCACCATCAATAGTAACCAAGGCAGTGCTTCGCAAATCAACGCGACCTTCCTTGGCAGATTCAGGCACCTCTGAACTTAAAGACTTAATCTCTTCCAGTAATGCTTCAGGCCATAAATGCGGTAATTCATGAGAACGAATCGCCATTTCAATTTCCATACCGGGCGCAAGATGATCACCCAATACTTCGATAATTTTGCCAATAGGCTGGCGTAATTTAGTCGGTTGATCGGTAATTTCGGCAATAACAATTTGTCCTTGCTTGGCTTTACCAGCCCCCCCTTTTTGCACCAAAAGCGTTTGCGCGATATTTTTATTATCGGGCACAACGTAGGTAAATCCGTCTTCTTTATAAAGGCGTCCGACTATCTGATGGGTATTTCTTTCCAGAATTTCGACAACCGCTCCTTCACGCCGACCTTTTTTATCAACCCCCGCCACTCGTACCATAGCACGGTCATTATGCAGCAAGGGATTCATTTCGCGAGGTGATAAATACAAATCATCCGACCCGTCATCCGGCCTGACAAAACCAAAACCATCCGGATGACCAATAACGCGGCCAACAATTAAATCCTTGTTATTAACCAGGCAGTATTGCTGCCCGCGATTAAACAATAATTGCCCATCGCGCTCCATGGCCCTCAGGCGTCGGCGGAGTGCCTCAAGGTCGTCTTCGTTATCAAGAGAAAATGCCTCGGCAATGTCAACACGCGACAAAGGCTTTCCGGCATGCTCTAACGCCGAAAGAATCAACTCGCGACTGGGGATGGGATTTTCATACTTTTCAGCTTCGCGCTGAGCGTATGGATCTATTGTTGAATTAAAATCAACGTCTTTTTTAGACTTCGATGGCATTTATTTTTAAATAATGAGAGACAAGATGATTGACACAATTAAGTATTATCCTTATATGATACATGCTTAACCTAACGATTAGAATTGAAAATAGAAAATCCTTAGGATCTTATTTTAACAACTCTATTCTTTTGCGCAACTTTCCTTAATTTACACTGTCGTTTTAATTGACAAAAACTGACAGCCTGAGTATAATGCGCATTCACTTTGCTTTTAAAGCAACTCGTTGCCGGGATGGTGGAATTGGTAGACACGCTAGCTTCAGGTGCTAGTGAGCGTACGCTCGTGGAGGTTCAAGTCCTCTTCTCGGTACCAAATGAGTATACAACAAGACGCAAAGAAGCACAAACAAAAGCAAAAACCCGCAAATTGCAAAGCTTGGCGGGTTTTTTATTGCCTAATGAAAACCGGTAACCCTGAACAATTTACGCAGTCACTTTAAATCAGTCACAAAAGTTAGGTTACATATTCTGGCTCAACCCTTACTCTTTCCAGGTTCAGCGCGATTTTTCATAGTCAAAAGTGTCCCGCCTTAGTTGGTAGCCAAAAAGGTTATTACCCAGCCAACAATCAAAGCGGCAAAAAGCTACGCAAGCCCTACTAAATCCAAAAACATCAAGTGATGCTCTGTTGACTGGTTACCCTCGGAGTCCAGCAAAATAAAGCCCTGTTTTTGATAAAAACTGACGGCTTCGCTTTTTGCATCGGTTACCACAAAACGACAGCCGACATTTTCGGCCACCTTGTCCTGTATCAATGCAACTGCGTAATCAACCAGTGTCGAACCAATACCATTGGCTCTGTATCGGGTATCAACCGCTAACCGTGCAATTTTGACAGCGTGTAAAAACTCGTAATGGTTAGCATGGCTACAATCAGCCAGGTCATAGTCATTTTGCAAGTCAATTTCGCTACAAATCAATGTCACAAAGCCGATGATGCTTTTATCACCAGTAACGGCAACATAAGTTTGCGCTATGCTGGATTGTTGAAATTGTTGGGCTTGTTTTTGCAGAAAGGTTTTTAACGGCAAGAAAGATTGATTGCCAACTTTGAAATTTTTGACGGTATCAGATGCTTCGAGTTTACGGATGTAATAATCTGAATCAGGCATTATTTTTCAGTTTAAACGCTTCGCCCTTGATGATTTTCTTACTGATTTCACGACCACGCGCTAACGCCGCCAATGCCAAGGGATTGGCTTTATCTTCATCCATGTACTGAACAAATCGCGCAGCATCTTTGCCACTTAATTCGACACGTCCAAACGTGCTGCTTTTGATTGCCATAGGACTAACCCGCTGATTAATAGATTGATTGATCGTATTGTATTATAAACAACTACAAATAAGTACAGCCATTCACAAAAAAGCCGGTGACGGCCTTAAGTGATTTTTTTGTTTAAGCAATACTGAAGTCGGATATTTTTATTTTTCCTGTATATTTTTACTCACTAACGTCTCAATCGGCATCGCCAAATCCAATTTACCCAATTGCACTTTAATCTGCATTTCCCAAGCTGAGGCAATACTCAAATAAACCTCATGTTCTCTTGAACGATACAAGTCCTTAACCTTATTAGAAAGCTGGGTTGATTCTTCATTCAGCCAAATAAAAACATGGGTATCAATTAATAACTTCACAGCTTGCCATCTAGCCAAAAACTATCCGGCAAAGGTTCATTAAAATCATCCGCCATTTTTATTTGCCCTTTAAATAAACCCAATTTACGCGGCTTATCAACTTTAACGGCTTTATCCTCGGTGTACGGCAAAAGCTTTAATTGCTTTTTAATATATTTTTTTAAAACCAAATCAATCACTTTTTGCTGCTCTTGTTCGGGCAACATTAAAAAATGAGAATTAAGCTCTTGCGCTGATAAATTCATTGTCCTAACTCCTCGTTTTCGATTGCTGATAAATAAGCGTTTTTCATGCGGCTATCCAATGTTACTAATTCCCAATTGTGCGCCAGTGGTAATTATTCAGTTCCCCTCTTTGACAAAGAGGGGCTAGGGGAGATTTTATTAGATAAATCCCTCTACCCGCTGAATATTTACCGCCAGTGCAGGTGCAATAATAATCGCCTCGATCAATATTGCCAGCCCCTGTTTCAATAAGCCAATCACAATATTGGTATCCATTAAAAATTGGGTTTTGCGGCGATTAAAACCAATAAAACCAGTAAGAGCTGATGCGCACATTTATTTCCAGCACTCCACCAGCACAGTCCATTTACGCGCTTCATCGGCAATGTCTGCATTACTCTTTTCCATCGTGAACAAACCACC
>Ga0007798_10000454_pt1 | contig 15489 bp, 8 predicted proteins | sample CryBogmetaGMA17M_FD_60370 | JGI IMG/M metagenome (GOLD analysis project Ga0007798, IMG submission 60370) | Freshwater microbial communities from Crystal Bog, Wisconsin, USA - MA17M | ecosystem: Environmental > Aquatic > Freshwater > Lake | place: Crystal Bog, Wisconsin, USA | collected 2009-07-06
CTGCGTATCTGAAACCTGTTTTGACTTTTGGTTATTTTACAGGTTGGCGAAAGGGAGAAATCTTCGGTCTGAAATGGAATCAAGTTGATTTGTGTGAAGGCATTGTCCGATTGGAACCGGGAACAACCAAGAACAATGAGGGGCGAACACTATACATGGAGCCTGAACTTTTGGAGATATTAAAAAACCTCCACAAGCAACGGAGAATGGATTGCCTCTTTGTCTTTCATCTTAACGGAAGGAAGATCGGTGATTCCCGTAAGTCGTGGGATAAAGCTTGCACCACCATTGGCAAGCCGGGTTTGCTCTTTCACGATTTACGCCGAAGCGCAATCCGCAATATGGTGAGGGCTGGTATTCCCGAACGAGTGACCATGACTATCTCCGGCCACAAGACCCGGAGCGTCTTCGACCGATACAACATCGTGTCACAAGATGACCTGAAGGATGCCGCCAAAAAGCGTCAGAAATTCAGTGATGAACAAGCGGAACAGTTACATTATGGTTACACTTTGCCTGTTTCGGGGGAAAAAGTTAAAACCCGTAATGCAGGAAACCTTCGACTGGTAAGGGTTCGGGAGGCAGTCCGACCGGGAAGCCAAGAAACAAAAGGATTTACAGATTCAATTCCTGCAAACCATTGATTTTCATGGTGCCTGGGGCGAGAATCGAACTCGCACAGCCACAAGGACCGAGGGATTTTAAGTCCCTTGCGTCTACCAATTCCGCCACCCAGGCATGCATCATGATTGCGGTTTTTCATATTATTTTTCTAAAAAAGTGTCAAGGTTTAATCAGGATCACCCATATCCCAGTTCCGCCAATCGGTCTTCGCCGATGCCGAGAAAGTGGGCAACCTCGTGCACGACGGTAATCTCGATTTCCCGTTCCAGTTCATCCAGGGTACTGCACATCTCCTCCAGGGGCTCCTGAAAAATGAAAATGGTGTCCGGATAAAGGGGTGGCGCAAACACGGAGCGCCCCATAAGAGAGGCGCCCTGGTAAAAGCCGAGAGGCGGGTTACGGGGGGTCATTCCCAACTCTTCCAGCATTTCTTTCGAAGGGCGCTTCCGGACGGCAATGACCACGTTTTCTAAATGATCCTGAATCTCCACAGGTATGCGGTCGAACGCCCGTTTAACGGCTCTGTCAAATTCTTTCTGGCTCATCTTTATGGTCATATAGGTCGGATTGTATCTACATTGGACACAAATATCAATGACATGGTTTATAGAACACATCGTTAACCGGAAAGAATATTTCTTGAAGGAATGACGGGCATTATGATACGAAATTCCCAATACATCCAGAAAGGGGCGCGGACGCAGATGAGAGAGGTGGATTTCGTTATTTCCGGTGGAACCGTTCTGGTCATGGATGAAAAAAATTCGATGATCCCCGGCGGGGCTGTCGCCATCGACGGGACAAAGATCGCGGCCGTCGGGAAATTCGAAAAGATTGCCCTTGAATTCAGAGGCCGCCGGGTCATTGATGCCCGTGATTCGCTGATCATGCCGGGACTGGTCAACGGCCATACCCACGCGGCCATGACCTGCTTCCGGGGCATCGCCGACGATATGGCGTTGATGGACTGGCTGAACAACTTCATCTTTCCCGCCGAAGCGAAAAACGTCAATCCCGAACTGGCCTACTGGGGGACCCTCCTGGCCTGCGCCGAGATGATCAAAGCCGGCACAACCACTTTCTGCGATATGTATATCTTTGAGGATGAAGCTGCCCAGGCCGCGCATCAGGCGGGGATGAGATGCCTGCTGGGCGAGGTTCTCTTCGATTTCCCTTCCCCGAATTTCAGAACCCCGGAAGAAGGCCTGGTCTATACGGAGCGACTGATCCAAAAATGGGCCGATGATCCGCTGGTCGGCATTCTCGTGGAGCCTCACGCTCTCTATACCTGTTCCCCTGCCCTGCTGAAGGATGCCAAGCAACTGGCCGATCGCTATCAGGTTCCTGTCGGCCTTCACCTGCTGGAAAACAAGTCTGAGAAAGCACAACTCCAGGAGAAATTCTGTCGCAAGGCCGTCTCCTTCCTGAAAGACATCGGCTATCTGGATGAGCGGTTCATCGCCTTTCACGGCGTCTGCCTCGACGAGGAGGATATCCATATCTTTGCCGGTCAGGGCTGCAAAGTGATCCATAACCCTGAAAGCAACATGAAATTGGCTTCCGGTGTCGCGCCAGTGCCGGATATGCTGAAGCACGGCGTCACGGTCGGTCTGGGGACAGATGGCTGCGCCAGCAACAATAATCTGGACTTGTTTCAGGAAATGGACACGGCGGCCAAGCTCCACAAAGTTCACCGGCTGGACCCCACGGTGATGAACGCCGAAACAGTTCTTAAAATGGCGACCTGCGAAGGAGCGAAAGCGCTGGGCATGGGACATCTGGTGGGCTGCCTGAAACCCGGTCTGAAGGCCGATCTCATCATCCTCGGCCTCAACAAACCGCATTTGACGCCCCTCTATCACGCCTATTCCCATTTAGTTTACGCGGCGGGCGGTGCGGACGTGGACACGGTCTTTATCAATGGCAAACTGGTCATGGAAAACCGTCAACTGCTTACCATCAATGAAAAGGAGGCGATGGCCCGCGTGAGGGACATTGCCGTGCAGGTGAAAAAGAGCTTTGAGAATTGAAATGGAAGAAAAGCCTTCGTTTGATATTCTCATCATGGGCGGTACACTTCTGACTCTGTCGGAAAGCATGGATACCATGGAGAACCCGGTGATCGGCATCCGGGATGGCCGGATTATTCTCGTGGAAAAAGGTGAAAATCCTCCGGGAAAACATTACCCGGCAAAAGAAATCCTGAACGCAGAGGGCTGCGTTATCCTGCCCGGTCTCGTGAACACCCACAGCCATCTGCCCATGGTCTGCTACCGGGGCTATGCCGATGATATGCCGCTTATGGAATGGCTGCATGAGCGCATCTTCCCCGCGGAGAGAAAATATGTGAACCGCGACATGGTCTATGCCGGTTCCCGGCTGGCCATGGCCGAAATGATCCTTTCCGGGACCACCACCTTCTGCGACGGTTATTTCTACGAGTCCAGTGTGGCGCAGGCCGCCATCGACATGGGGATGAGGGGAATCGTAAGCCAGGGCTTCATCGATTTTCCGACGCCGGATCAGCCGGAACCGGCAAAAAATATCAAGATTGCAGAAGCCTTCATTGATAAATGGAAAGACCGCTCGCCGCTGATCTCCCCTGCCCTCTTCTGCCATACACCTTATACCTGTGCGGCAGAAACGCTGATCACGCTCAAGCAGGTGGCACGCGAAAAGGACGTCCTTTATCTCTCCCATGTGGCGGAAACGCAGGATGAGATCAAGCTCATTCAGGAACGTTACGGGCTCACGCCGATCCGCCATCTGCAGAAACTTGGAGTGCTGGATGAACGGACGGTCATTGTTCACGCCGTCTGGGTGGACGAGGAAGAGCTGGAGATACTGCGCGATACCGGCACAAAGGTATCTCACAATCCGGAAAGCAACATGAAATTGGCTGTCGGTGTAGCGCCCGTTCCGGCGATGCTCCGGAAAGGGATCACCGTCGGACTGGGCACGGACGGCTGTGCCAGCAACAATGACCTGGATCTCTTCCGGGAAATGGGAACGGCGGCGAAACTCCATAAGGTTGCGGCGATGGACCCGACGGTACTGGATGCCCGCACGGCTCTGAAAATGGCGACCATCCATGGCGCACGGGTTCTGGGCCTGGGTGATCAGATCGGCTCCATCGAACCCGGGAAATGCGCAGACCTGATTCTCGTCGATATGAAAAAGCCGCATCTGACGCCGGTCTATCAGGTTTATTCGCATCTCGTCTATGCCGCATCCGGTGCAGACGTGGTGGCCAGCATCATTAACGGAAAACTGGTGATGAAAGACCGGAAGCTGCTGCATGCCGATTTGGACGACATCATGGAAAACGTCCGGAAAATCGCCAGAGTCATTGCAGAAGGCTGAAAATTGTTATCAGGGGCCCTTGCGCGGTACGCAGCACCGTGCCCATCTAATCGGATAGAATATTCTTCATTCATGAGATTGCTTCGCTGCGTTCGCAAGGTCCAGAGGGAATGATTTAAAAGGTCTCTCATGATCTTTTTACGTCTTTGTCTTTCGGTGCTTTTTCAAAACAGGAGGAAACCGATGAAACATCTTACTCGCGCTGTTTGTCTGATCTGTTTTTCCCTTTTTTTCTTTCTTCATCCTGATCAAGGATGGGCCGTTCCCCGTGAGGTCACGCTGTTCCCGGCTTCCGCGCAGGTTGTGGAAATTGCGAAACTGAAGATCACCCCGGCGGAAAATCTGAAAAAAGCGCTCTTCACGCTTCCCGCCCAGGCCGATCCCGATTCGCTGGTCACCCGCCTGAATGAGGCCGGCAAACTCCGGATCATGGATCAGACCTGGCGCCAGATCGTCAGGCAGGATGATGAGAAAATCAGGGAACTCCGCAAGAAAATCCAGACCCTGAAAAATGAAAGAAATGCCGTGCAGGCGGCTATTCGCGCCCTGGAGACGCAGATCCAGTTCTGGCAGTTGCAGACCAAGGCCAAGGTGAAAACGATCGGCGACGCCGGCAATCTTGCCGCCGCGATCGGCAAAAATATCAAGAAGGCCTATCAGGACAAACTGTCCCAGGAACCGGAGTTGGAAAAACTGGACAAGCAGCTCGGCGAACTTCAGGAGGAGTTGAACCGGACGGCAGGCAAAAAAGATAACATCTGGGAGGTCACGCTGCTTTTGTCGGGTTCGTCAACAGCAGGGGACGTATCTGTAACTTACAGCTATGCCCTGTCCGGCTGTGGCTGGTCTCCGCTGTATCGCTTAGAAGCCAGACCCCGGGAAAATCAGATCCTGTTCACCTGGGAGGCGGAAATCTGGCAGAGCTCCGGACAGGACTGGAGCCAGGTGGCTATGAATCTGGCCACACTCCAGCCCTTACCGGCTATCGCCCCACAGGAACTGCCTCCCTGGATCATCCAGCCCCGCCAGGCGATCATTTACAGAAAAGCCAAAAGCAAAGGCGCCAGGGCGGAGGCCATGACGGCCCTTTCCGAGACGGCTGATCAAGCGGAGGAAGCGCCGGCGGCAGCACCGCAGGAAATCAGGCAGAGCACTTACTCGCTCTGGCAATTGGGCAAAGTTACCCTGCCCGCGGGCGCCAGGCAGCGGGTCAAGGTTCAGGAAGAGCCCTGGACAGCCGATTTTACTTACCTGGTCAGACCCAGCCTGAGCGGCATGGCCTTTGTCCGGGCATTTGTCAATTTCCCGGAAGCCCGGGAGATTCCGTCGGGTCAGGCCATTTTCATGATGGACGGCGCGATCCTGGGAAAGCGTCATTTTGCCTTTGCCGGGCGGGAGGGGAGCCTTTTTTTCGGCGCGGATCCGCTGGTATCTGTGAAAATCGACCTGCTGTCCAGGCAATCCGGTGAAAAAACATTTCTGGCGGACAAGCAGACCTATCAGTGGGAATGGCGGACCGATATTGAAAACAAAAGAAGCTCCGCCGTCAAGGTCCGGGTTGAAGAATCGCTTCCGCAGAGCCGCGACACGCGGATCAAATTGACCCTGAAAAACGAACCGGAACCCTCAGAGCAGAACATCGCCAACTGGATCTGGAATCTGGAGATAGCGGCCGGTCAGAAGAAATCAATCCTGACCACGGTGAATCTGGAAGCCCCGAAGGATATGAACATCGATCTGGGCTGGAGAAGATAAAAAATAATGACTGGATTTCCGCTTTCGCGGGAATGACATAAAGAATGAACTGACGGGAGCGCTTACGCCAGCGGTCTGCCGCCGTTCAGCCTTTCATAGATCCGGATATATTGGGCGACCATATAGCCCAGGTCATACCTCTGTCTTGACTCTTTCATGATTCTTTTTATTTGTGTCTCCCGGATCTCGTCCGGTTTGCGATGAAAGGCGAGACTCTTTTCGAGGGCGTACCAGAGTCCGCCGGCGTCATAGTCCCGGAAGAGAAATCCGTTGCCCACGTCCTGCGGGGCGCCGTCCATTTTCAGCCTCAGTTCTCGGATCTTGTCATGATAGCCGCCGGTATCGCGATTGGTGGCGGTGGCCCCGCAGAGGTTTCCCACCTGATCGATCTGCCCGCAGGGCTCATAGAGGGACGCCCCGAAGACGTCGCTGGCCGCCGCATAACCCAGCATCGCCAGGCCTTCCTGGAAGGGCTGATAGGTAATTCTTCCCCCGGAACTGTAGGCAATCCGGCCCAGGATATCCACATGCGTCCGGTCGCTGCCGACGCCGTCGGCGATGACGGCAATCTGGGCATTACCGTAAACATTGACGAAGTGCCCGATGACCGCTTCCAGCAGCTCAACCCCTTTCTGAAAGGGATCCAGCCGGGAGGGCCAGAAGAACAAAATGGCATAGGGGTCGACCGACAACCCTGTTCTCTTCTGAAATTCCACAAGGTTTTCACGCTTGGCGGCCAGAACGGAATCGTCAGGACCGTATTTTCTGACGAGATAGTCACAGTTTTCCGGGTACATGTTGGATGCCGGAGCATTGATGATCGCCCGCGCCGAGTCATGGTAATATTTGGCCTTGACTTCATTCCGGACGCTTATCGGGACGAGGGGCCGATCCAGGAAATAGTCGTCCACGACCTCCTTGAGAAACCGCTCACCGACAAAGTTGATCATCGTGGCATTCTTGATGGCCGTGGCCTGGCAGTCGATGCATTTCCTTCCGTATGCTTCGGAATAATAAAGGTTATTTTCGAAATTGCGGAGATTAACCCCCGTGAGCAGATCCAGCGGCAGATCGGCCGTAAAGACATTGTGCACCGTATGCAGCACGGGCAGGTCCGTGGCGTTGGCATAGGCCGTGATCGCTCCACCCGCCATCCAGTCATGGCTGTGTAAGATCAGCCGTCCCTCATGTTTTCCCCGGACCGTCTTGATGATGTTGTTGATGATCTCCCGCTGAAATTCGGCTGCGGTGGCAATGGGATCTCCGGAATAGGCGCTCAGATTATCGGCAAAGATGGCCGAGCTGATCAGATGGATCTTTTCGGAGTCAATTTTATATCGGATCGCCCGCCATCCATATTCATCCAGATCGGATTCCCTTTGGAAACGTTTTTTCAAATTAAGGGTAGCCAGATGCACATCGATGCCTCTTTCCAGCAGCCCTTCACAGAGTGCTGAAACGACCTCCCCCTGGCCACCGCTCTTTCCAGAAATATATTTGGCCAGACCGCCCATGTCTTCCGGCAGTCTTCCCGTTTCCGGTGTGATCATCAGAACGGCGGTCCTTTCTGTTTTCCGGATGACTTCGAACCGCTTGATCGCCACATCCAGATAATCGATTTTCCGCGTCAGGATATGGGACGGCTGGGCGATGGAACCGCCATAAGGATTGAAATAGGAGTGGACAGCATGATCCTCTCCGATCCGTTCATGAATGAAATAGACGTGATCAGAAGTGGTCAGTTGCCGCCATTTGGTGAACAGTTCCCCGCCCGCCTGACGCGCCTCGCTTTCCATCTTCTGAATGTCCTGAAACAGTTCGTGCTGTGTCATGGTGCCCAGCCAGCCGAAGGTATCCCGGCCGGCGTCGGCCCAGGAGGACGTAGACAAACCGTGAATGTCAAGCATCGGACAGTCCGCATCTTTGAATCGTTCCGCAACTTCCGTGGGGTTGGCGATGACGATGTTATCATGCCTGGCCAAGGCTTCCGGAAGCCCCCGCCAGAATTCGAAGATACCTTTATCCTCCCAGATGTGCTCTCCGATGTGCTCGTAATCAAAGCCCAGCAGCACGGCCTCGCCGTCTATTTTGGCGATGAAGGCGGCATACTGCTCCGCGGCAATCGGCTGATTGGGGAAACGGAAAGCCACGTCATCACTGAGTTCCCGGTTGCGTGGAATGACAATGAGTCGGCTGTCCTTGGCCCGGAAAACTGCATTCGGCGAAATGGGACGATCCGCCTGGGTAAACATGTCTTCCCGCTTCTCGCAGAGGATGGAGAGGTAACCCATATCAGCCACGACGTCTGCGATATTATTGTTATACATGAGTTCGGTGTTCCGGAAGGACGTCGGAAAGATGCCGAAGAGTTTCCTGATTTTTTCCCGGTGCAGAGAGACCTGATCACGGAATTCCTGCTTCTGGGGATCCATGAAGAGACTGGTCAGCGAGTGGTAGTAGGTCTCATCCAGATATTCCACTTGATGGCGTTCCTGACCGGCATCTAACAGCTCCTGAAGGGCCTTGATCACCTCGGGCTGATAAAGCTCGGCCTGCTCCAGAAGCGTGCCGGACATGCTCAGGGTGATCTTGAACCCCGGGTTTTTAGCGATGAGTTCTGTAAACATGCGGGTTGCCGGCAGGTAGCATTTTTCCGCAACCTTTAAAAAAACATCCTGATTGACCTTGTCCCAGAGAAACTTGCCCCGATCGGGATGAAGACGAAAAGGCTGATGGAGCTGAAAATAAAAGGTGACCAGCGGCATAAACTAAATCCCTAAAATATGAATGTACTGAAAAACAGTCCGCAAGCGGCGAATCCGGTATTTGTAAAATTATCACAACATCCGGCGGGAATGCAATGTAAATAAGAAAGCTCCCTGCTCATTTACCTTGACTTTGAAGGGGCCATGTATTTTATTGCCAATCACCTGCACCTACCCGGCGCAAGGCTATAAAGAGGTTGCCCCCTTGCACAAAAAACCGCGACAGAACCGCTCTCTTCCCAGGATCAACTATCCGGCATCCCTGCCGATTGCCGCCAGAAGAGAGGATATCATCCGGGCGATCCGGCAGCACCAGATCATCGTGATCACCGGTGAAACCGGCTCGGGAAAGACGACCCAGATCCCCAAGATGTGTCTGGAAGCAGGGAGAGGCATCCGGGGCATCATCGGCTGCACCCAGCCGAGGCGCGTCGCTGCCGTGACCGTCGCCCAGCGGATCGCTGAGGAACTGGGGGAGACGGTGGGCCGGTCTGTGGGATACAAAATCCGTTTTGAAGACCGGAGCGGCCCGCATCCCTTTATCAAACTGATGACCGACGGCATCCTGCTCATGGAGGCCCAGGCGGATCCGCGTCTGCGGTCCTACGATACCATCCTTGTGGATGAGGCTCATGAACGGAGCCTCAACATTGATTTCGTGCTGGGTATTCTAAAAAAACTGACCCAGGTCAGGCAGGACCTGAAGGTGATCATCACCTCCGCCACCATCGATACGGAAAAGTTTTCCCGGGCCTTTGATGACGCGCCGATTATCGAAGTTTCCGGACGGATGTATCCCGTAGACATCCGTTATTGTCCCCTGGATCCTGACGAGGAAGAAAAAGGGGATATCACCTATATTGATATGGCCGTCCGGACGGTTGATGATCTGAAAAAAGGACGGCAGCGAGGCGATATCCTGATTTTTATGCCGACGGAGCAGGATATCCGGGAAATCTGCGATCTCCTGGAAGGGAGGGATTATCCGGATTGTGTCATCCTTCCCATGTTCGCCCGGCTTTCCTGGCAGGAACAGCGCCGCGTCTTCCAGCCCACGGCATCACAGAAGATTATCGTGGCCACCAATGTGGCAGAGACCTCCATCACCATTCCGGGGATCCGTTATGTCATCGATACGGGACTTGCGCGTATTTCCCAGTACAATCCACGCACCCGAACCACGAGCCTGCCGATCCGGCCCGTCTCGCGCAGCAGCGCCGAGCAGCGAAAGGGACGGTGCGGGCGGGTCCAGCATGGCCTCTGCATCCGTCTTTACGGCGAAGAGGATTACGGAAAACGTCCCTTGTTCACTGCACCGGAGATTCTGAGAGCCAATCTCGCCGAGGTCATTCTGAGGATGCTTTCCCTTCATCTCGGCGATATCTCCGCTTTCCCCTTCATCGATCCGCCCGGCCCGCAGGCCATCCGGGACGGCATCGATCTCCTCCAGGAACTGGGGGCGATCGAAAAAACCGGAAAGAACGGCGACGAAGCCGATGCAGGATCATTTCAGTTGACTGAGAAGGGACGGCGTATGGCCCGCCTGCCCATTGATCCCCGGATTTCCCGGATGATCCTTGAAGCTGAGAATGAGCATTGTGTGGAGGAAGTGGTGGTTATCGCCTCTGCCCTGAGCATTCAGGATCCCCGTGAACGCCCCATGGAACAGGAACAGCGGGCCGATCAGGTCCATGTCCCCTTCAAGGATCCGACCTCCGATTTTATCACCCTCCTGCGGATTTGGAACCATTATCACGGACAGTGGGATTCGCTGAAAACACAGAACAAGATGAGAAAATTCTGCCGGGAGCACTTCCTGTCGTATCGGAGAATGCGGGAATGGCGCGATGTTCATGATCAAATCCGCATGATCCTGGATGAACAGAGCGGGAAAAAGAAACCGGTGAAGCAGAAACTGCAGGATATGGAAAAGTTAAATACGGGTATCCACAAGTCTATTCTCAGCGGCTATCTGTCCAACATCGCCGTGAAAAAAGAAAAGAACTTTTATACGGCCACAAAGGGCCGACAAGTCATGATCTTCCCCGGGTCCGGCCTTTTCAACAAAGGGGGGAACTGGATCGTTGCTGCGGAGATCGTCGAAACGTCCCGTCTCTTTGCCAGAACAGTGGCCAATATCGATCCCGGTTGGCTGGAAGGGGTCGGGGGCGATCTGTGCCGATCGACCTATGCGGAGCCGCACTGGGAGAAAAACCGCGGGGAAGTGGTTGCTTTGGAACAAGTCAGCCTCTTCGGTCTGGTGATCATCCCGGGCCGCCCCGTATCCTATGGACGGATTGATCCGGACACCTCCTCACATATTTTCATCCGCAGCGCCCTCATCGAAGTCAATGTCAGGCAGACCTGGCCCTTTCTGACTCACAACCGGAAACTGATGGAAAAGGTATCAACCATGGAGGACAAGATTCGTCGCCACGACCTGCTTGCTGATGAGGAACAGATTGCCCGGTTCTACGAGGAGCGTCTGCCGGGCATTTATGATGTCCGGACCCTCCAGAAGCTGATCCGGGAACAGGGCGGCGACAAATTCCTCTGCATGAAGGAAGAGGACATTCTGAACAATCTACCCGACGAGGAAACGCTTGCCCTTTACCCCGATGAATTCGCATCCGGCAAACTCCGTTTCAAGTTTTCCTACCGCTTCGACCCCGGACATCCGGAGGATGGCGTCACCATGAAGGTTCCCGTCCATCTCCTTCCGAAAGTACCCACGGAAACAGCAGACTGGTCCATCCCCGGCCTCTTCCAGGAAAAAATCAATGCCCTGCTCAAGGGTCTTCCCAAGGAATACCGGAAAAAGCTCCAGCCCCTTTCGGAAACCAGCCGTCTGATTCAATCCGAACTTCCTTCCGATGCAGGATCCCTTCTGTCGGCTTTGGGAAAGTTCATCCATGGACGGTTCGGCGTCAATATCCCTGCCGCTGCCTGGCCGGTCGATAAACTCCCGGAACACCTGCAGATGCGATATTCGATTGTGGATGCCAAAGGACAGGAAGTGACATCCGGCCGCGATCTCCGCCTGTTCCAGGACAACGTTTTGGCCGCTGAGGAATCTATCGCTTTCAATAAAGCCAGGAAAATCTGGGAAAAGACGGGACTGACGCAATGGGATTTCGGTGATCTGCCTGAAGAAATCCCCGTCGAAAGCCATGGGGCCCTTCAGGGATTCGCCTATCCGGGCATCGAAGCAGCGGAGGGATCCGTCAATATCCGGCTGTATCCGAACAGGCGGGAAGCGGATGAAGCCCACCGTAAGGGCGTCATGATGCTTTACACCATTCTTTTCCAGCCGGAGCTGAAATATCTGAAAAAAACTCTTACCCTTTCCGGAGACATGAAGATTTGGGCCGGTGTATTCGGCGGTCAGAAAGCTTTTGAAAGCAGACTTTATGAAAAGGTTAGTCGGGATCTTTTCGCTGTTTCCGTCCGGACAGCGGATGCTTTCCGGCAGCACGCGGAAGCAGCCGCCTCCAGATTACTGCTGCGAGGGCAGGAAATTCTTCGCGAGATCAAGCCCGTCGTAAAAGCTTATCATGAAACGGTCATGACCCTGCGGACTCTTGAGACGGCCAATCGGCCCAATACGCCGGGGCTGAAGTTTCTGGAATCCCTGAAACGGGATCTGGACCTTCTGATTCCCCCGGATTTTCTCCTGAGGTACGATGCCGAAAGGCTCAGTCATATGGTCCGTTATCTGAAAGCCCTGATGATCCGGGCGGAGAGAGGACTTCTTCATCTGGAGAAGGACCGGTCAAAGACCCGGGAGATCAAACCCTTCGAGGAATTCCTGCAGGACAGCCTCAACAACTTGACGCCTCTGACTTCCGTGGAAAAAAGGCAAACCCTCGAGGATTTCCGCTGGCTGATCGAAGAGTACAAGGTTTCGCTGTTCGCCCAGGAACTGAAAACGCCCTACCCCGTCTCCAAAAAACGCCTTGAAGAAAAAATGAGCGAAATCGAAAGAATGTTATGATCTATCCTGAAGGGTCATTCACCTTGACAGATCCTGTCTAATCCAGTCTCGCGGTCTTCCTGCACTACTCAAGATTCCTTCGTTCCTCGGAGGTCAAGATTTGAGATGAGAAGATGGACGATAGCAACGATTCCACTTGACATAATACAAAATTTAGCGCCTATTATTAGATAGATAAATTCATTTGGCCATGACTGAGAATCATCAACCGGTCATGACAGTCACTGGTTAACTTTCCAACCCCACAGATCCTCTCAAAACACAGCGGGCAACCCTATGAAAGAACCATCCAAGACAAAGCAGGTCCTGATACAGGAACTGGCTTTTTTGAAGCAGAGAATTTCCGAACTGGTTCAAGCAATCATGGTCATTTTCAGGCCGGATGTTCTGGAGATCAAACCGGGAATCAACTTTATGTAGATACGGGAGGTCCTGCGATGAAATATGATGTCATCTTAGAGTTGATGGACGGACGACGAGAAGAAGCGGATCTGGCCCGTCCCTTCCAGCCCGCTGAAAATGAGATCCGCGTAAAATTGGCAAGAAACGGCAATACGCAGACGTTCCACCTTTCCAAAGTTTGCTGTGTCATGATGATGCCGAAGGCGCATTCCAAGACCTTTTCCAGCCATGAACAGACACTGGAAGAAGTCATCACGGTGACGGGAAATCGTTACCCTGTCGCCATCATAAAAGATCAGCAGCTCACGAGCGGCTTTTATGGTTTGTCGAGAGATCTGACACTTCCCTACAAACTGATCTTTTTTACGACCCATGGCGTCAAGATTCGCCAGGAAAAGCGTCCGATCGGAGAAATTCTTGAAGAAAAGGGACTGGTGACCCATTTTTCTATTGACAAGGCTCTGAATGAACAGAAAAATTTGCGAGAGAAACGACTGGGAGATATCATTTCTGAGCAGCAGGATTTGCCCCGTCAGGCCATCGAAAATGCCATTGAAAAAGCCAATCGGGACGGAAAAGTTTCAACCCAGATGAAAGTGGGGGACATCCTGATCGAAGCGGGCCTGGTGACGAAGGAGCAGCTGGATAAAGCCCTGTCAATCCAGGGAAGCGATAAAAAGAAAAGAATTGGAAGGCTATTGATCGATGAGGGAGTGATTAACGAAGCCCAGCTCCTCATGGCGCTGGCGGTCAAGTTCCGCCTGCCTTTTGTTGATCTTGAGACCGTGGTTCCTACAAAAAAGGCGTTGGCCTGCCTCCCCATCGACGTTGTCTATGGTTTGCTGGTACTGCCATTGGAAGATGACGGGAAGCGGGTCGTCGTGGCAACCTCAGAGCCGACTGATTATTCCATTCCGGATTCGCTGCGATTCTACATCAAACGTCGAATCGAACTGGTCGTCGCGACATCTGTTCAGATCAGCAGGGCGATTCTCAAGTATTATCCAAAGGAGGAATACAGGTTAGAGGATTTCATCGACGGCCTGTCCGAAGACCAGCTTATCATTGAGGAAGAAGCGGAAAAAGCCGAAGTCAGTGAATCGGATTCCCAGATTGTGATGCTGGTCAATAAGATCCTCATGGATGGCTATGTGAAGAAGGCGTCAGATATTCATTTTGAGCCCGGCCAGCGAGAACAACCCTTTCGGATACGATACCGCATTGACGGTATCTGCCATGTTGTCCAGCAGATTCCGACGATGTTCAAGAAAGCGATCATTTCGAGAATCAAAATCATGTCCAACCTGGACATTTCGGAGCGGCGAAAACCCCAGAGCGGCAAAATCATTATCCGGCATCAGAATAATCAAATTGAATATCGGGTGGAGGTGACGCCGACCGTCGGTGGCAAAGAAGACGCCGTCTTGCGGATTCTGACCTCTTCCAAACCAATGCCTCTCGAAGGATTGGCCTTGTCGGAAGCCAATCTCGGGGCTCTAAAAAGTATCCTGGATCAACCCTATGGATTCATTCTCTGTGTCGGTCCTACCGGGTCAGGTAAAACAACGACTCTCCATTCGGCGCTGAAATATCTCAATACATCGGAAGTAAAGATATGGACCATAGAGGATCCTGTTGAAATCACCCAGGAGGGACTAAGACAGGTTCAGGTGCATGCGAAAATCGGGCTGACCTTTTCGGAAGCCCTGCGTTCCTTTTTACGTGCTGACCCTGATGTGATCATGATCGGTGAAATGCGGGATTCGGAAACGGCAAAAACAGCCATCGAAGCCTCCCTCACAGGTCACCTGGTTCTCAGTACGCTTCATACGAACAACGCGCCGGAGACGGTTGTCCGCTTGATTGACATGGGTATGGACCCCTTTAATTTTGCTGACGCCCTGTTGGGGGTTCTCGCGCAACGCCTCGCCCGGCGACTTTGCGAAAAATGCAAGGAGCCCTATCATCCTGATCAACAGGCCTATGATGAACTTGTGCGGATTTACGATGCCCAATGGTTTCATCAGCACGGCGGCGCAAACTATTCCCCGGACCTCAGGCTGATGAAGAGGGTCGGCTGTGAAATATGCAACGGCAGCGGTTACAAGGGACGCATTGCCATACATGAACTGTTCATCAGTACCGAAGATATTAAGAAAGCCATTCGGCATAAGGCAGTCGCTGATGAATTGAAAATCATAGCGATCCAAAATGGGATGAGAACCCTGATCATGGATGGCATCCACAAGGTCTTTCAGGGGATTACAGACCTTGAGGAGATCTTACAGGTCTGCCGTTATGAGCGGAAATAAAGAATAACCCCATGAAAGATCAATCCAGGACAAAACAGGCTTTGATCCAGGAACTGGTTTCTCTGAGGCAGAGGATTGAGGAACTGGAGCAATCTGAATCAGTGCGCAAAAAGGCGGAGGAGGCGTTGCGTGAGAGTGAGGAACGATATCGCCTTCTTATTGAAAATACCCCTGAGGTCATCTACAGCCTTTCCGCTGAAGATGGAACGATTACCTCACTGAATCCTGCGTTTGAAAGCATTACGGGTTGGTCGCGGGCTGAATGGCTTGGTAA
>Ga0007798_10000458_pt1 | contig 15416 bp, 8 predicted proteins | sample CryBogmetaGMA17M_FD_60370 | JGI IMG/M metagenome (GOLD analysis project Ga0007798, IMG submission 60370) | Freshwater microbial communities from Crystal Bog, Wisconsin, USA - MA17M | ecosystem: Environmental > Aquatic > Freshwater > Lake | place: Crystal Bog, Wisconsin, USA | collected 2009-07-06
GTAGTCTTGCATTCTTTTTCAACCTTATTATTTTATTCATCTTCCTGTTTTTTTACTATCACATTTATCCAAGTTTGTTACATATCCTTGCATTTCTTCTTTATGTCTCTCTTATTTATGGAATATCATTGGTCTTTTCTTTTTTTACTGCAACTTTATATGTCAAGTTAAGGGACTTAAATCAAATTTGGGAACTTTTATTACAGGTCCTTTTCTACGCTTCTCCAATTATTTACCCATTCACAGCGGTACCTGCAAATGTTCGATCACTATTGTACTTAAACCCCATGACTCTATTAATAGAACACTCACGAATTGCACTAATAGACAATGGTATCGCACGTTTGGATCACTTACTTATATTTATTTGCATTTTCATTCCATGTTTACTTGTAAGTATTTGGTTTATGAATAAAACTTCAAGGAAAATTATTGAAATAATGTAACTGATTATGAACGATCAAATAGCTATAGGAGCCTATAAATTATCCAAGACTTTTAAAATTCCTCATGAGCATAACGATACATTTAAAGAACGTTTAGTTAGTTTAGGTAAAAGCATGACTTATGAAACATTCATCGCGTTAGATGAAGTTTCATTTGAGATTGCCAAAGGTGAATTTTTCGGTATAATTGGCAGAAATGGTTCTGGCAAATCAACATTATTAAAAATTCTTGCAGGTATTTATACAGCAGACAAAGGAACAATTATATTAAATGGGTCTATTGCTCCCTTCTTAGAACTTGGGGTTGGATTTAATCCTGAACTTTCAGGTAAGGATAATATTTATCTTAATGGAACAATTCTGGGCCTTTCGAGTAAAGAAATAGATAAAAAATATAAAAGCATTCTTGAATTTTCCGAGTTAGAAAGATTCATTCATATGAAACTAAAAAATCTTTCAAGTGGCATGCAAGTGAGATTAGCCTTTGCAACTTCTATTAATGCAGACCGAGAGATTTTACTGCTTGATGAGGTATTAGCGGTTGGAGATTTAGGTTTTCAAAAGAAATGTTTTGATGTTTTTCACAATTTTATAAAGAATGGGAAGACAATTGTTTTTGTTTCACATAATATTGATGCTGTTAGGAAATACTCTAATCGTGTATTATATCTTGAAACAGGAAGAATCTTGCATTTGGGTGATCCAATAACTGTATGCAATCAATATTTAACACAATACTAGCATGAATGACCTTTTTGAAGAATATAAAACCCAACAAACTCACATTACTGGGAATATAAAAAACAATACAATTCAAAGAATCGATCAGAATACTTCAGATGAAGAATTACTTGAGTTTTACTCCTTACGCTATGAAGATGTTGATGTAGAGAACTTTCTCAATGAGCATAGAAAAGAAAGGTTTAACGGACTTGTTAATCTGGTTGAGGCTAAGGAGTTTTATATAGACATAGGCTGTGCCAATGGAGGCCATATGCAAAAGTTATTCGAAAAAGGAATTTTTGGCAATGGCATCGACATTTCAATCCCAAATATAATTAAAGGTCTTAAAGATAAACCTCATTTGAAATTCATCCACGGATTTGCAGAGGACATTCCGTTTCAGGATGATTTTTTTGATATTGCCATCTTAGGGGATGTACTTGAACACTTTAGAGATCAAGAACAAACGTTAGCGGAAATTCTTAGAGTTGTGAAAAACGGGTTTGTTATTTGTTTTCCCAATGATACTACAATAACAGAAGAGCATGTTAATCCTTTGAATCTTGCTACCTTTTTAAAGTTATGTGATCATTTTAAACTCAAGGCCACATTTTTTACTCATGAGGGGGAACCAGTGGATCAGTCAATTAATACTGACTTTTATTGGATCTTTTCCAGAGTAATTAAAGGAGATGAAACTAATAAAATATTAAAAACATATCATAATAAACAAAAACATCATAACAATGACATACAAAGGGTTATAGCAAAAGATCAATGGTCACAAGGCGTTAATCATGAGCGACATCAGACAGAACTAGATCGATTTGAAATAACCAGTACCGCCATTAAAGGAAAAGACATTCTTGAAGTTGGATGTGGTAATGGTGATTTATCAGTATTTCTGGCAAAACGGAACTATTATGTCACTGGTATAGATATAAGTCCTGAAGGAATAAAACAATGTAAAGAATATGCAAAATCTCAAAACATTTCTGAACTAGCGATCTTTTTTGAAATGGATGGCACGACTTTAAACTTTCCTGACAACAGTTTTGATTCTATCATTTTTTCTGAAGTTTTTGAGCATGTAAGTAGTAGCCGGATTTTTATTCAAGAAGGTATCAGAGTGTTAAAACCAGGTGGCAGAATCTATATTTCAGTTCCAGATTCTTTAAAGATTCATTGGCCAGGCCATATTAGATTTTTTACAAAAACAAGTTTACAAGATGAATTATCTCAATATTCTGATAATTTGTTGTTTCATCAAATGAATTATACTAAATGGTTGATATGCACTTTCACACCTAGAGAAAAACCTGGAAAAATAGTCGAAAATTTGCCCCTGGTTGATATTTTATTGCCGACATACAATCGTCCAGAACTTCTTAAAAGGTCGATTCAATCCATAATTGAACAAACCTATGAAAATTGGAGATTATATATAATTAATGATGGAGGTACTGAGGTATCAGATATAATAAAACAGTTTAATGACAATCGCATAAAATATAATTGTATTTCTCATAGGGGGAAAGCTAATGCGGTCAATTTTGCCTTGGAGAATTCGAGTGCTCCTTTCATTACTTATATGGATGATGATGATACAATATTCCCCAACCATATAGAAATATTAATAAAAGCTGCTGTAATGAATAACAAGGAATTTGTTTATACGGATACTTTGTTAACTCAAATTGATAAAAGTTCGAATAGAATAATAGATCAGCAAATTGAAAACACTTTAGATGTTGATTTCGAAATGCTACAATATCAAAATTACATAAACCATAAACAAATTATCCATACCAGAAGATTAGCAAATAAAGTTGGTTTTTATGACACATCGTTGTCAATCCTAATCGATTGGGATTTTATAAGAAGGATGGCTAAAGTTGAAAAACCTTATCATATAAAATTAATTACAGGTAATCATTTTTTATATTATGTTAATGGCGAGATAGATAGTATCTCCGGCCTTTGGACAAAGAATCCAAAATTAGTTGCAGCATCAATTCAAAAGATTTACTCAAAAGACGACAATTCATTACTTCACTTATATCTCCAATTTCATGAATATAAGCAAGAATTATTGAAACATCAGCAAAAAGAAAAGCAATACTTTGAAGAAATATCGCTACTAAAGAATAAAAATGAATTTTTAAGCACGGATATCAAGAACTATCAATCATCAATTAAATCTCTTTCAAATCAGAATGAAGCACTTGCAACTGAAATATCAAAATTTCTTGAACAGTTAAATGTAAAAAATAAAGAACTTGAATACATCAAATTTGAGTACGAAAAATTTAAATTTTCCTCGCAAGGCGAAATAGAAACATTAAAACTCGACAATCTGACCCTTGCCCGTGAATCAACAAATTTAAAAAATGCGATTATCGAGATAAAGAAAAGTTCCTCGGAATCTATAAAAAAACTGTCAGATGAAAATCTTGTAGTCAACGAAACAATAAAAACGCTATCTGCGCAAATTGAAAATCAAAACAAGTTGATAGAGAATAACAATATATTTCTATTAACTCTTTATAAATCATACTCCTGGAGAATAACAAAACCTCTCCGCTTAAGTCATAAAAAGATATTTAAGTTAATTTACTCTATTTTCCCTCACGGCTCCAAACAATGGTTCTTTCTTAAAATAATAAAAAGAATTGTTATAAATCCCAAGCTACTAATTCAGAAAATTAACATTAATTCAATAAAAGAGCTTCTAAGACTATCACATCATAAGGATTTTAGTACCATTGATAAAATGGTTTTCGAAGCATTGCCGACACTTAAGGATACTAAATCCACATTACCAATACAGTTTCAGCACGCTGAAAATAATACTAGAATTTTCTGTGAGAAAGTGTTGTTAACTGCTGATTATATTTTCTTGGAAGGATGGGCTTTATCAGAATCAGGCATTGCGAAACTTGAAGTGTCTTTAAATAATGAAATTCTTGGACTTGCTAACTATGGGAATTGGCGACCAGATGTTGAAAATGTTTTTCCTGAAATAACAAATAGTCAGTATTCGGGTTTTAAGTTCAAAACTGATTTTAAGGAATCAAAAGCAATAAATTCCGTTTGTACAGTTAAATTAAAATTGTTCAGTAATGATGGGCATTGTCTCGAAACAGATAGGAATATTTCTATTGAACGAAATAATCAAGTGAAGTTAAAAAATGCACTATCTCTTTTTAATTCGAATCCAACCTTTCCCAAAATTGTGCACATAAAACCCATTGATATTATAATCCCCATCTATAATGGTTTCGAATATCTAACCCCATTATTTAACAGTATTATTTCTAATACTAAAATTCCATACCGGTTAATCATTATTAATGATTCGAGTACAAATATGATGATTGCAAGTTACCTTGCCGATTTATCTAAAAAATTACCGGATACATTAATTATCAATAACCCTGATAATTTAGGATTTGTAAAAAGCGTCAATAAAGCAGTGAAACATGTGGATAATCATTTTGTAATTTTAAATACTGATATTGAAGTTCCACCTTTTTGGTTAGAAAGGCTCGTAAGTCCAATTTTCAACAATAATCAAATTGCATCAACTACTCCTTTTACTAATAGTGGCACCATCTGCAGTTTCCCAAATTTCTTGGAAGATAATAATCTTTTCGAAAACCGATCGATTGAATTCCTAGATTCCTGTTTCCAACTTGTCAATACTCATGATGGTTTTATTGAGATTCCAACAGGTGTAGGTTTTTGCATGGGTGTTAATAAACATCTAGTTGATAAAATTGGGTTTTTTGATGATGAAACCTTCCAACAGGGGTATGGGGAAGAAAATGATTGGTGCATGCGAGCTAAAGCAAGTGGCTATATCAACATTATAGTACCGAATCTGTTTATTTATCACAAACATGGGGGATCGTTTTCTTCAAAGCAAAAAAAAGAATTAGTGGAAAAGAATTATCAAAAATTATTGATAAAACATCCCACATACAATGATGTAATACAGAAGTTCATTCAAAGTGACCCCTGCAAAGATATTCGCACTTTTCTGAAGCTTTTGATTATATGTAAAATACCAAATTATGATAAAATTCTAATCCTTGACCATGATGCAGGTGGTGGGGCAAATGATTATAGAAAGAAAAATATTCAAGAAAAGAGAAATGAGGGAAAAATTATCTTCTTAGTATTGTATGATTCAGTACAATCCAATTACAAATTAACATTCTATTATCAGAATCATGTTCAAAACTTTGAATTTGTGGATTTTAACGAGTTCACTACCTTGGCAAGTTATATACATTTCACGGATATTGTTCTGAACGAACTTGTAAAATTTCCAGACACAATTAATGTAATAAATCAAATAATTTCACTGAAGGAGATGTATCATTGTAAAATTACTATTCCTCTTCATGATTATTTCTCCATTTGTCCGAGCTATACATTATTAGATAACAAATTTGAATTCTGTAATGTACCTGAAGATTTAAATGTATGTTCCTATTGTATAAAGCATGTTATGCACACTTCAATTGAATATTTCAATATTAAGAAATGGAGAGATCAATGGGGGCGATTACTGAGTATTTCCAACATTATATGCTTTTCTTTATCATCAAAGAAAATAATATCCAAAGCATATCCTTTTCTTGATGCCGATAAAATTAGTATGATACCTCATGAGGTAGATTACTTTACGCCTATTAAAATCAATAAAACATCTAAGGATTATTGCATTGGAATTCCAGGGAGTATAAATATCCACAAGGGTAGCCGTGTCATAATATCTCTAATTAATATTATTAAGAAAAAGCAACTTAAAAATCTTCATTTAATTATTATTGGAGAATTCTTTGATACTGAGGTTGATATTAAAAAATACAATGAGGTAATTATCACCGGTAAATATCAAAAGGCGGACTTAATGGACTTAATGAGGAAATACGAAATTGATTTAGTTTTTATTCCCTCAATTGTTCCAGAAACATTCTCTTATACAACTGAAGAAACCATGAAAATGAATTTACCAATAGCAGTTTTTAATATTGGAGCACCGGCGGAGAGAGTCATTAATTATCCAAAAGGGATTTTACTTGACAAAATAGATCCAGAGTATACACTAAATTGCATGCTTAACTGGCTTATAAACAACAGGGAATGACAATCCCAGTATTGATTCAAAGACCATGAAAATATTTTTTTATTTTCAACCAATAATTTAGAATACTTCTCTCAAACATTATAAAAGGTAATAAATATCTATAATTCATACTATAAAACATCCTCATCCCCTCAAACAGAAGTTTATTTAAATCTGAGGATTCGCTCCCTCCAACCTCATGGATGTATGCCGAGTTTTCATTGCTGAATAATAGATATCCTTGCCTGAGCAGGATCTTGGAGTATTGTATATCATCAAAATACAGAAAAAACGACTCATCCATCAATGGGGCATCAATATCCAGGAAAATACAGGATCCGACTATGTATTTGAAACAAGGCCAAACTGGTTTGAAAAAGGTTATGCTTGTTGGGATATGCAGGTAATGAAATCCGTGATGGTTGAGGATTCCATCGGGGCTGAGTTCTGTGGCTCCCATTGCGATCTTTTTATCGTTAGAACTGATTTGCAAATCATGGTACTTCGATAACATGCATTCAAGAAAATCCGAAGGAAGGATTACATCATTGTTGATGATCAGCAAATGGCTGAATATATTAAGCGACCGGGCATACCGTATTCCTATGTTGTTCCCGTATGAATATCCTCCATTTTTTTCAGCCTGGATGATTGCAAACCTGGGGAAATGAGCATTGTTTCGCGATTGATAACTTTCATTTTGAATTATGCTGAAATTCAGGTCGTTGGCTGCAAAATATGAAGAGATAATTTCTATGGAATCATCCGTTGAACAGTTATCAACTACAGCCACACTATGATTATCTACCGATTGCCCTAATATACTTTTTAGAGCGCTTACAGTCTTCAGTCCGTTATTGTAATTTAATACGATGATGCAAACTTTATCCATTTCCTCACTCTAATTCCTGGTTGTTTTCCGGAGAATATCAATCAAGAGGTTAGCAGACTTATTCCAGCTGAAATTCCTCAAGCGTATAAACGCAGCTTCGGTTAACTGGCGTCTATACTCTGTATCATTGAGAACCTTTATCATTCCATTTATAATGTCGTCGGTGTCATTGGGATCGAAGTAAGAGCAGGCTTCACCAAAAACTTCATGGAATACAGGGATATCGGACAAAATCACTGGACAGCCCAGAGCCATGGCTTCAAGCGGGGGGATCCCGAAGCCTTCATATATCGATGGGTAAACGAACAGGGAAGCATTCTTGTATAATAATACCAGCTCCTCATCAGTCACATACCCCAGGGATCTTTTTACGATCTCTGCCGACAATTCCATGTTAAAGATGGCATCTGTTTTTCCTGCAAAAACCAATTGATATTCTTCGGTCAATCCAGATTTTAAAAATGCATCCACTATTCGTGCGAGATTTTTCCTTGGATCTAAGGAGGATATCGACAGAATGTATTTCTTCTGAATGAACCCGTTGAACCTTGTGTTCTTCAGAGAATTTATATGCGACAGAGTTTCTTCGGGACTCGAAGGATCAATGCCCGTACCTGCGGTCTGTTTTAATGCAACAGCATTATAAATAACTTCAATCTTTTCTGCAGGAACATGCAGCAAACGGATGATCTCGGATTTTGAAAAATTGCTTACCGTGATAATCTTAAGAGACCTTCGCACAGCAACTGGTGTGACTAATTTATAATACCAATAATATGATCTGCTGAACCAGGACGGGTTTACAAGCAATGCAAGATCATGAATGGTGATGATCCTGTTTTTATAGAACAAAGGGCCATAACTTCCAAAATTCAACAACAATGGATTTCCATGAAAAAGAAGATATAATGGCAAAAGCAGGTGTTCCCAGAAAAGACCTTTTATGAAACCGAAACGGATTAATTTAAAATCAATGACATACTCAGAAAGAACGTTGGCAGGAGCCAGGACAATAAATGAAAATCCCTGATCATGCATGGCCTTGCACATTTCAAATGCAAACCTTGGAATGCCTGTCATCCTCTGTGCCAGGAACCTGCCGTTGATATAGATGGGTTTATCTGTCATGGCAGGATAATTTTCTGTACAAGGTCGTACACATCCTTAACCTCAATACACCCCATATAGCCTTCACGGTTTCCCTCCCTGTTGATGCCTTTGTCATTCTCAATTGCAAGGGGCAATTTTGTCTTATGAATGAACGTATTCCCGCTTCCGTAAGGTCCCCATAACACCGGACTGTTCGGACCAAACAACCCGATGGTACTGCATCCCTGTGCTGCTGCAATATGCAGGGGGCCGGTGTCATTACTGATATAAACGTTGCATCGTTCGATAAGTCCGAAGGTCTCTTTTAAATTAAATAGGCCAATTGAATTGATTGGCTTTTCGTTCATCAGGGAAATAATCCTCTCAATGATCTTCAGATTTTCAATGCTGTCAATGAAAATGACATCCGCATTCAATTCATTAATGATCCGGTCGGAAAGAGAGGCAAACCGCTCCTCCTGCCACTGCCTGTTTTTTGAAGAAGCCCCAACACCGGCTGTTATCCCAACTGTGAGTTTATTTTTCTTCCGGTCCTTCAGAAAAATATCAATGTTCTTTTCAATGGAATCCTCTACCAATAATTTTTCGAGCTGATCAGTATCCCATGAAATCTGAAGTTTCCGCAACAGATCCAGGTAATTCTGAACCATATGCTGATTCTTTCTGAAAGGAGTTTTAAGGGTATATAATACCGATCGCTTCTGGTTTGCAAAACCTATCCTCTGCTTCCCGACAAAAAATGCCAGGATTGCACTCAGGTTAAGGTAGGGTTCGCAATCGATCACTACATCATACCTGCGCCCATTTCCAAGCAATCCGACTACATCGGAAAGATTATCCAGGCTGAATATCTTGTCAACTGGATAACATTCAAAGATATCTTTCACCTTATCCCTTAACAATACATCCACTTTGGCGCCCGGAAAGGATTCCTTTATCCCTCGGATCAGGGGGAGGGAAATTACAGCATCACCAATGGCCCAGAGTTTAATCACCAGGAAAGTTTTATTCCCTGATGGCGTCCTCCCAAAATGCCTGAACAATGAAAGGGTTAAAATGATCAGCGATCCGAAAAACCTGTCGAGTATTTTCTGAAGCCTCACCATAACTTGTCAGTGAGATATCCCTTTGCGGATCTGGGAGAGCTGTTCGGCAAGCAAACCCAATAAGAAAAAGATCAAGCCTGAAATGATCCCCAGGAATGTCCCCATACTTACTCCACGCCCCTGAATAAGTAATGGAATTCCCCATGCAGCTGTAGTGAGAATACATAGCAGTGATATCGGCAGGAATATTTTCATTGGATTGAACAGGGTGACAATATTGATGATCTCCATCACTGTATGAAACGCGGTCTCGAGGGTAATGCTGCTTCTCCCCTGCTTTCGTGCTCGTATGCTGATGGGCTCTTCGAGTACGAGGTGGCGATTGTTGAGGAAGACAAGGGTGATGATGTCGCTGTAAGACATATTATCGGGAGCAAGATGAAAATACTTTTTCAATAGGTCAGTGCGATAAATCTTCATGCCCGAGTTGAGGTCGTGAACTGGTACGTTCATCAGGATCTTGGCTATAAGGCGGATAAGGGTGCGGCCAAACCCCCTGTAGGACGAATTCTTCAGCCCCTGCCTCGAACCAACCACCAGGTCGGCATCCTGCTGAACCATCCGGTTATAAAGCCTTTCAATATCTTCAATAACATGCTGTCCATCGGCATCGAAGGTGATGGCGTATTCGGTGGAACAGGCGCTGATTCCTGTTTTAATGGCAGCGCCATAACCACGGTTCATCTTGTGATGCAAGAGGTTGATCCTGGGCTGATCGCTGAACCTGCTTAGCACTTCACGCGTATTGTCCCGGGATCCGTCGTCCACAATGATGATCATAAAACCCAGCTTTGAACAGAACTCCATAAGCTGAGGCAGCAACAACTCCAGGTTGGCGGCTTCATTGAATGCTGGGATGATAACCGTTAATGTCTTTTGATCACTCATAAGCAATGAATTATCTCACATAATATCGTAAATATACAACCGTCAGCATCGTGAAAAGGCATGTGATTGAAAACAATATCAACAGCAAGGACCAGGTTTTTGTGAACAGCCGGGAATTCTCAATGTATCCTGCATCCCGGATCTTACCTGGATTGTTCATGCCAGAAACCCAATGATCCACCAGGAGATTCAGTTTAAGTTGCAGCAAATTATTCTGGAACAACAGGAAAAACAAGGGGGCCAGGGGAATGAAATACCTTCCCTGTATCCCGAACATCCTGTCGAGACCGACATAGGTCGTGTAAAGATACATCGACGTTTCAATGGCCAGCAAACCGGCCAGAAACACTATTAAAAACAGAACTTTATTTTTGTACCCGGCCCTGTAAGGAGGTGTGGAATCAACCAGGGAAGTAAACAGCAGCAACAGGAGGGTGATAGCTACCATGAACTGAGGTATATATGTATCAAGCCAACCCAGCGTGGAAACGAAATTATTAAAAATGTTGGAACGCATATCAACAAAGTTCGTCCGGGCAACCAACCCCATATAAGCCGAAAGATTATGACTTATATAATTTAACTGTCCTGCAGGATCAATTACCTGGTTGACTGCGGACTGGGTCGCGTCGGATACCCTGACCGCTTCCTCACTGGCGAGTTTCCCGGCATCCCTGAAAAGATTACTGGTGGTTTGTTGCGCAAACAACAAATACAAAACAGGCAGCACGATCGCCGATGCCAATATAATATACCTGGGCCACCGCCCGACTTTGGCAGCTGGCAGCATAAGAAACAGAAGGCCGATAAGGAAATAGGGAGGCTTGCATAAGGCAAGAAGAATAGTGAGGCCCAGCAGCAACCCCAGGTTTTTAAGCCTGATTTTCTGAACAGAAAATGAATAATGAAGAAAAAGAGAAATCAGCAGGAACGAAAGCCCTATAGTAACAGCATCATACGAAAGTGAGGCAAGCTGGAATTCTGTCTTCGGCATTAATGCAAGTAAAAAAATCACCCATTTGAAAAAAGGAATTTTCCTGATGGCCAGGAAAATCAGGAATACTGCGAACAGCAGATTTATCAGACGACCCAGGTAAAGGATGTTCAGTGTGGAGAAGTTCAGCATGCGTCCTGCAGCCACTCCCAATGACTGGGGGATGTATGGAATAATATAATCCGGGCCTGAGCTGGGGGACTGGGCAGCGGGATCAGGTTTTATTGCTGAAAGACTGTCAATTTCACGCCGGCTGGTCTTCTCATCGGGATTAAACTTGAGACGGGAAAACACAGATTCAAGCTGGAAAATTGAAGAAGGGACGTATTTGTCTGAGGCTGCCGGATGCAATGCCGAAATTTCATATGCCCGGCAAAAATGGACGAGCTCGTCGGGAACCTGGAACGGTGGCGTGAGAAAGACAAGGATGAGGCCGAAGGGTACCGCTAAACACAGGTATGCAATCTCTGGTTTAATATTGATCCTGACAATAAAAGACAGGATACTTTCAAAGAAAATAAAAAGGCAGGCTGCAAGAATGATGAGGATCAGCCAGATTATTTTTATCAGCCATCCGTTCCGGGCCGTGTCTGATTCATAGACCTTCAAAAGTATACCCCCGGGGTATCCAAGGGCTTTGTTTTGTATTGAATTGACAGGGTTCTCATTTAAAAGAACCGAAATATAACATGGGCCAAGCTTACACTCCGGATTGATAAGTGGTGCTATAGAATTTGCCGTATCCCCGTTTGATGAGAAAAGACATATATACAACCTGTGGTCCTTACCGGGTCTCAGGCTCTTCCCGAAATTGAACTCCCTGTATTTCTCGCTTTTAACATCCCCAGATGCAAATTTTTCACGGTACAGCACCGTCAGTGCACTGTCGGTGAGGAGGAGGATGTTTTCATTTGTATTTTTCCTTTTGAAAGTTTTAAAACGGATCGCAACCCCATTGATAAATTCTTTAGTGGTGGTAATCTCCTGGATTGTCATCACCCCATTTACTATCTTTTTTGCTACCAGGGGCCTGGGATAAACAGAAACCTGTGTTGATTGAATTAAAATGGGATCCTGATGCTTTACGAGAATAAAACCTGACAATGCAGCGAGTACCAGTAAACCGATATATCTGAATATTTTCAGTTTCATTTCTCCCCTATTGATCCGATTTTCTAAACACAAGCAAATAGTTCTTCGATTTGCGATGATATGCCTGGGCTTCACCATCCCAGGCATATTGGGTTGCGGCAGGGAATAAGATGTCGGCAACTCCGGATATGTAATAATGATTATTCTGCAAATATGAGGTCATCCATTTTATCAAAGGCTCCTTCTCGCTCTTTTGCGCAAGCCAGGAAAAACCCGATGAAACGAAAACAACGAATTTAGGATGGTTTGCTTCAACTTCCTTCTCCATTTCATCCTGCATGGTCCGTGTGTATTTATGCGGAAATACCAGGTCGTACATGTAAATATAGCCGCTGGCTGCCTGTCTTCCGGAATAAAAATAGATCTCGGGTTCCGAACCAAATACGAACACCCTGTCACCGGGCTGGGAATTCGCACGTATATACCTGGCAACGGGGATGGCTTCTGTAAAAGGATTTTCGGCCAGCATCCTGCTGCACAGATCTTCCGGCCTATCATTAAAATAATAATCCTTACGTTCATTCAGGCCCGCGATGATAATGAAAATCATTACCAGCAGCGACACTATCCAAACCTGCTTAAAAGAGCCTTTAATTTTACGGCTGAGAAAATCCGGGAATATTCCGCATAAAATGGCTGTAACTGGCAGAACCGTGACAAAGTAATGGTTCCTGAAATAAAATCCGGGGATAACAGAGCAAACAGAAGCCAATAAAAGCAGCCATATATATAGTTTGTTCAGTTTGGCCGCTGGATGGAGATATAAGGTGCCAATTCCAAGGCCGGCAATAATCCATAGTACTGTAAAGGATGAATAAACGATTGGAAAATTTGCTGAAAAGGTCGAAAAAGCCTGGCTCAGAGGATATCTTGATGCATAAATCGCCGGATAGTTCATTGTCCAGAACCAGAACTTTGAAAATACCCCGGATGTATAAAGCAAAATAAAAACAGTGAGCAGAGGGATGAAAGACCCTATGATATAAATAGTGAAATAGCGGGATGCGGGATACAGGATGCGTGATGCAAGATGCGGGATACAAGGCTGTGCGGATGGGGCATGGTGTTGGGGCGTATCAGCAACCAGGGCGGGAGTAGTCAGAAGGTAACGGAAAACAATCATCAGTCCAGAGGAAAAAATAAAAAACACTCCAGATTGCTTCATAAGAAAGGCAAATCCCGTAAGCAGTCCTGATAATAAATAAAAGACCAGGCGTGAATTATCCAGGGCCTTAAGAAGGAACCAAAGGCCTGCAAGCATAAAAAAAGTGACGAAATGGGTGGCATGTGCTGCCTGGCCTGCGATGGCCGGACTCACCATTAACACCCCGAAGGAAAGCACAGCACAGGAAGCAACAAAACCCTTGAAAAGCTTCCTTGCCAGGAAAAATAAAAAAACCAAGGATCCGATATTTAAAAACAATAATCCAAGGCGGATTCCCTGAACGGTTTGTCCGAACACAGCCATGATCATGGCATAGGAATAATAAGTGCCGGGGAATTTCAGATTGTAGGCCAGTTTATAAGGTGGTATTCCCTGAAGAATAAGTTGCCCGAAATATGCATATTCCCCTTCATCCCGTTCCAACGGAAAGGATAACAGGCGGATTCTTATAAAGGAAACGATGATTATGGCAGCAACCAGAGTGAGGTATGCAATGGTATCCGGGAAATTGCAGTCATCAACCTGATCGTTTTTTTCGGAAGGTTTTTTCTTTGCTGCCATTAATTATACCAAATCAACATTCAAAAGTAATCAATCAAATTGATTTTATAATTGAAGCCTCATTTTGGAAATAAATCGCGGAACTAAATTCAGAGGGGGTGTCAGTTCTGCTGTATCGAATTGATATTCTGTATGGCAATGAGCTGATCGGTATTTATGCCGCCCTGGCGGAAATAGACATAAATGGTATAGATATGCGGGGTCTCCCAGTGGCTGCCTTCAACCAGGGATTCATCACCTGCTGATTTTCCTTTCCTCTGCATTACATAGATATAATTGTAGTAGCCCTGTTTGAGCAAAAGGTTTAAATAATAGGTATGGTTTTCCTTATCGAACTTAAGCCTGCTGTTTTCGTCCATCCTCCAGTCGGTAAGCGCCCCCATCAGGTAAAAATCACCATCGGTGAATTCAACAGGGAAAGGAAGGAAAAAATGGACCAGCGCATAATCCGACTCAACGTTGAAATTCGTCGCGTTCACCTCGTTCTTTATAAGGAACCTTCCGCCTATGTCTTTATCATATACGTAGTTCTTAAAAGTCCTGGGCTTATCCTCTAGCAGCCGCACCTGGGTGATCGTGTCGTAGTAGATCTTGTCGATCCTCTGGGTCTGGGATACAAGAGTCTTGATGTCAAAGTTACGGTAGGGACTCCCTCCGTAAAAAACGTTGTTTTCATCGTAACGGTAATCCAGTTCTTCTCCCCTGATAAACCTGGGATAAATATTTCGCAATGCATTATCCCAGCGGTCGTCCTGCTGAACCACAACCACCAGTTCACGCCTGGTATCCAGCGACTTGAAACCATTCAGCCGGATAACAAAATCAAGCTCCTGCTTCGACAGGTGATCGCCGGGTCTCGATCCCTGCTGAACACTGCCTTCGATGGTAACCGGTGAAGCTTCCACGACCATAAACCTCCTGGTGAAGAGAGGGTCTGCAGGATCATCAAGATACACGATCAAAAGATAATTCCCCGAGATCAGCGGTCTCAGATCGGGTGAAGGAAATACGGCAGTGTAATGAACATATCTTACCGATGTATTGATGGAATACTGGAAATCCCTGATGTTTTCTTCGGTATACCCGCTGATATACTCCAAAGGCCTTAGTCCGGATGATGTTGTCCAGTCCGATTCACAATGCCTGATGGTATATTTATAGCCCCTTGACTGCACATCCAGGTCGTCAAAATCAAGGGCCAGCTTTTCGGTTGAATTCAATTGTATAACGGGAGACGACAAT
>Ga0007798_10000472_pt1 | contig 15283 bp, 13 predicted proteins | sample CryBogmetaGMA17M_FD_60370 | JGI IMG/M metagenome (GOLD analysis project Ga0007798, IMG submission 60370) | Freshwater microbial communities from Crystal Bog, Wisconsin, USA - MA17M | ecosystem: Environmental > Aquatic > Freshwater > Lake | place: Crystal Bog, Wisconsin, USA | collected 2009-07-06
GAGGGGACAAGCGATGCAACTGACAAGCGCTCATAGGAAGCTATAAACGGTGGTTTTGAGGAGAGATCCAGACTATACTTGAATTCGGTGATTCAGAAGCTCAAAGACCAGGGATGCGAGGAAAGAAATGTTCGAAAAAATCACTACAACGATCGATCACGATTTATGCACTGGCTGCGGCCTGTGTGTCCAAGTGTGCCCCGCCGGAACTCTTTCAATGCACAACGGCAAGGCTGATGTAACCGGTGACCGATCGTTAAACTGCGGACACTGTCAGGCCGTTTGCCCAGAGGGAGCAGTGACCGTGAGTGCGATCGACGGAGCTATGTCGCGATTCGTCAATTTCCAGCCCGATCAGAATTGGCTTCGTTATGGAGATTTCGATACGGCACAACTGGTTAGACTAATGGCGTCCAGACGCTCATGTCGCACTTTCCTCGATAAACCTGTCGATCGGTCTATCCTGGAAGATCTAGTGAAAATCGGATGTACAGCACCCTCAGGCACGAACTGTCAACTGTGGACTTTTACGATATTGCCGACTCGAAAAGCAGTCATGGTGCTCGGTCAGGGAGTTCGAAACTTTTACGTGAAATTAAACGCTATGGCAAACAACCGGTTGCTACGACTATTCCTCAAGTTGATAGGAAAGCCCGAGCTAGACGCTTACTATCGGGAATATTACGAGAGTGTAAGAGAAGGGATGGACGAATTCGACCGGACTGGCCTTGACCGGCTGTTTCACGACGCGCCCGCAGTTATTGTGGTGGGATGTAAGGCCCATGCCACTTTACCGAAAGAGGATGCCTTGCTCGCCTCTCAGAACATACTCTTGGCTGCTCATAGCATGGGATTGGGAAGCTGCCTGATCGGAATGGCCGTAGAGCCTATGAAAAGGGACCCCAAGCTCCAGAATGCGATTGGCATCCCTCATGACGAGAAGGTCTACACAGTGATAGCCTTGGGCTATCCAGCAGAAATCTACCAACGGCAGGCCGGGAGAAAAAAGACTGTTGTGAGGTCTTTTGAACCGTAGTCACTGACTCGTGGCCGCCTATGTCATCGATTTCAACAAGATAGTTGCAGCGTGCTCCTCCTGGACTAAGCCTATCCCTCGCCGGCGCATGTTACGGGTCGGACTGCCTTGCCGATGATTCCCGTTAGTCCGTCAAGGCGGCGCCGGTTCAAAAAGCTCACGATATGGGAAACGTATTCCTCCGGATACTCGTCATAAGTGTTGTGTCCGCAGTTGGGAAGCACAGCCAATTCCCCTTGAGGAAGATTTCGATAAAAGGCTACTCCCTGTTCTACCTCAAAAAGAAAACTCCTATCAGGATAGAGGACGAGAGTGGGGCATCTCACTTGCCGGAGAGTTGGCCTCAGATCGAAAAGATCCTTTCCATAAGCTCCTCCAAAGAGTCGAAATTGATTAAACAAAGATTCTGCCCTCTCTCCATGCCAACCTATTAACTTTACTATGATTTCTTGGTCCAACTGGTCAAACGTCTTTGCAAATTTCGACATGTTAAACTCGTGCATACTGGTAGCGCTATAACATAGCGTGCTCGATGTAACCATGTTCTTGACACGGTCAGGATATCTGGAGGCATAGTGTGCTGCCACAACTCCACCTTCGCATTGGCCAACGACATCGAATGAATCAACTCCGAGCCAATCGCGAAAGGATTCCATCTCTATCACGCTCTCAGACAGGAATTGATCACTGACGTAAAAGTCTAAAAACCCCAATCCTTCTTCAGATTGTCCAAAACCCCTCCTATCATAGCAAATTACCTTGCAGCCACTCTCGACCAACTTTGGCGCGGTTTTGTCCCACATTCTTGTACATCCAAAACCATGATGGAGTAATAAAAGCGGCGTTCCATGTCCATGAATCTCATAGTAAAGCTTTGTTCCATTTATCTCTACAAAAGGCATGATTACACGACGGCCTCCGTTTTCTATCAGAAATGGATCACTTTCTCTGGACAACCCAAAGAGATTTCTAAGTGATAGGCTGCCCAGTTATTCTGTGCCTGGTCCCAGGGTAACAGGTGTCACCAGGATAGCACATTTTTGATGTCATCGGCCGAGTGTGTTGGAGGACTTAATTCTAAAATTTGAGCGGCTAATAAATTTTTCGAACCTCGACAAATAACAATTTGGTCATGATTCTGAGCGAATCAACCGAATAAGAACAAATAGGTAGTCAAATTGAACTATCACCTTGTTTTTCTTGGGGTCACTCGGATCGAGGAAATTTGCACAAAAGCCGGAGACCAAATTTGGGGCAAGAAATTCTCATGATTTAAGGCCGTTCGCCAGACCCAGATACTGGTTTCCTCATTAGTCCCCAAATAGGTGGGCAACCTCGAACGGGGACGATTTCCTCCCTCACCCCAAATCCATATTTTCCATAAAAATCCAGATTTTTCGGATTGGAACTCTCCAGGTAGACAGCAACGCTCTCTTCGTCTGCCTTCTGAAGAATCGGTCTCAGCAGTTCTCCCCCCAGCCCTTTTCCCTGATGATCTGGATGCACTCCCAGGACAAGGATGTACCAATGAGGCTGCCGTGGGCGTATCTTGTCGACCTGATGAAAGACATGGAGCCATTGTTTCATTACACGCAAGGGCGCAAAAGATAACGATTTCAATATCAGTTTGGTTAGCACAACCATCAAGTGAAAAAAAGGAGGCGGATACTCTTCTGGTGGGGCCGCGCCGACCACCCCTGCGTACTTCTTGTTTGCCATCTCGGCACTCCATGTTTTCGATGATAATTCCAGGAGAAACTCCACTCCTGCGGAAAGCCGCTTGGCTCGGGATTCCTCATCCGGCAAAAGGAATTCAGTCAAGGGGTCGTGATAAAATGCTGCAGTCAAAGTCTTGATACGTGGATCGCTCATCTTTCTGTCACCCGTAGGAAACGGCATTGACTTACTCTCAGGTTACAATTAACATCAATATGGGGACAATATCAAACGTTGAAGGACATTGTGAAGGGAACCTAGGAAATGACATGCGAACTAGGATGAATAAAACGGAAAGATCTACCAGCATGAGCAAATCAGATCTTGTCGAGTTGCTGAGCAGAGACATCGACATACCCCTTCGGAAGGCGGATGATATAGTAGACAAATTCTTCGAAACAATGTCTGAAGCGCTCTCATCAGGTGATAGAATAGAGATAAGAGGATTCGGGACCTTTGAGGTTCGGGAGTATGCAGGGTACACCGGGAGGAACCCAAAGACGAGTAAAGAGACAGCAGTTTTGCCGAAGAAGTTGCCGTTTTTTAAGGTCGGTAAAGTCTTCAAGGAAAGGGTGAATCAGAAGTAAATGGGTAAGAAGCCGAAAAAGGAATCAACTGCACGGATAACCCCCAGCAGTCTCGTGTATCAAATGAAGGTGACTCTTAAAGGAATCAGACACGGAGAAAGATTTAAATGCCATTTTGCCTTCCGTGTTTAGGGCAATAGTATGTCTTTATCGCCTACTCCTCCTTAACAAGAAAGTCGTTGTTAAGCACTTTGAAGCTAAGAACCTTGTCATCCAGAATCTTGGATGTTACAGAGAAGATAGTCCTCACGACGATACCCTCCCTGTCGTTTTGTGTGCCTTCATATTTGCCTTGTGCCATCTCTAGTAAATCCTGGATAGTGTGGTCGAAAATCATTTGGTGAGATATCGGCACCTGTCTCAGTCCGGCTGACTCACAGTATTCCTGAAGGTTATAAATACTGGAGTAGAGCTTATAGTCAGGGATACAGACATTGAATATGAACCAGTCAACTTCTTTTAATCCTAATCTATTCTTCTGGATTCCGGGTCCGCAAAGTTCCCCTTGAATTACTATGCCCAACCCATGAATCTTCTCACACAATGCCGGAAGCACTTCCCTTAGATTGTACCTATTTACCACCTGCCAATAGGAATTAGTTTCTGATTCTCTCAAGTCAAGGTTCCTGCTACACACGCCGAACTTACCTTCATACCAATACACGGACATGCTGGTTCCATCAAGTTTAGTGGACACATAAACTTCAAACCAACGCATATCATCTAACAATTCTGGGAATGCTTGTATTCTCACCTCGTCTGTTTTAGGAACGAACCACGGTCTTACGCCTAGAGCTTCCCCAGCTAACTCTACAGGTAGCGGCGGTTCGTACTTTGTGATATTCAATAATTCAGTGACGTCATCCCCTACGTTGCCTACAATATCGAGGTCTTGTAGGGGAAAAACTATGCCTTGCGCTATCTGTCCCCTCATACGCTTAGTCCTGATCCTGAATTTATCAGGTCGTAGGAACTCGAATTCAGGCCGCTCCGGAACTATAGCATCCGGCTCTATGTAGACACAGAGGTCTCCTACCTTTAGGGTACCCCTCCGTGCGACTGTCTCCCAGCCCAGTACTGTGACCTTTTCGATACGGTCAGCGCTCGGTATCGAGCTTACATCCTTTACGACTTGAACACTAGCGAGCTTTCTCATTTATCCTCCCTTTCTCCGATTTGGTTTGCTACTTGTTGGGCAGTGGCGCCTTGTGTATCGGTGCGGTGGTCATCGTAGATTATTATACATCAAACCTGAAGAGCCGGAGATATGATGTCACAGATGTGGCTAAAAAGGCAATTGTGGAGATTTTATCTTCCGATTTTCTCATAAAATTCAATACTCAATCGGCGTATTTACGGAGTGAATTGACGAATTTTTGATAAAACTCCTTATAGTACTGTTTCTGGGTGCGCTCGGGGTTTCTTGTCCAAAACCGGTGGGCTGACACATCTGTCCCAGCATATGAGTGCGCTTCATGATGACCTTTTTCGCCTTGCTTGACAAGTACCCCCCTGAACGGATACTCGGAAATACAACCTAGCGTGTTTGACTCAGGAGAGTTTCTTCGAACGTCTGAATAGGATAGCCGGCTATTATGGTATCGATTTTGACGCCGCCTATGTAATACCTGACTACGAGAGTGATCGCCAGGCTAAGAGGTCCGACATTTACTTTCAGAAACGAGTTTTTTCTTTTCTTTCTGCTTTTCGGTGTTGCTGTTATTAGGTAAAAGGAGGTGGTTGTTATGGCTAAGTATCAATCAAGTTTTGAGCAGCTTACATGGGAAGATGTGACGACTTGGGCCGGAACAAAAAGTCTTTCGCGTGGAAAATCATACAAGAAGCAGGTTCGAGATCTGCGTGTGACAAAGGACGGCGGGATTCTTGCGTGGGTTGATGGCACACAACCATACGCGACCATGGTCAACATGGACTCTTCAGGAAAACTTTCAGCGATTTGCTCATGCCCAAACGTATGGAATCCCTGCAAACATGGCGTAGCTCTGGTTCTGGCCTATCTCGACGCATTGAAGAGCAGACAGGATGTCCCTGAAGCTTCATTAAGTGACCGGCGATTTCAATTGATCGAGGAGAAAGAGACCCCCCGAGCATCAGATTCGTATCCAGGTGATGAAGAAGAGGGTGAAATTGATTCAGAATTCGAGGGAATACCACAAGGACTCACGGGCCCTCGTGAGCCTATAGGTCATCCGGTTCGCACGAGAAGGAGTAATAGAATCGCTGTGGTGTACCGGACGCTTGAAAACATGACCAAAGATCAATTGGTAGAATTCGTTGTCAATCTTATTGACGAGTATCCCAATATCGGGATCCGGATCGAAGAGAAAGAAGACCTGAAAAGCGGCAGAATCCACAATATTGTAGGATCAATCCGTGCCGAAATAGAAAAATTATCTTCTGAACCCGCCTGGCGGAACCACTGGTCAGGGGAAGGTAACATTCCCGACTATTCGCACATACGTGACCGCTTGGAGTCGCTGTTGAGTTCAGGTCATGCCGACGAAGTTCTTGAATTGGGCAACGACCTTTGGAGTCTAGGTAATGAACAAGTGGGGTCATCGGACGATGAAGGGGAAATAGGCGACCAGATTGTGGAATGCATGAAAGTCGTATTTCGGGCGGTCCCAAAATCTACCTTATCATCTCGCGATCAGATTTTGTTGATAATAGACGCTTATCTGGAAGATGACTTTGGGCTACTCCATGACCCAGAGGATTCTTTGGCAGGCAATCAGTATGACAAGAATGCTTGGGGCGAGGTGGCCGACACCTTGCTTAATCGTCTCGACAATTTGCCGTTAGCTAACAAAAAGGACGACTTTTCGGTGAGCTACAAGCGTCGTCAGATTATGGATTGGGCAATCATGGCCCTGGAAATATCCGGGAGGGAACGAGAGATAATTCCTTTATTGAAGCGTGAAGCCCCTGTAACCCAATGCTATGGAATTCTCGTTGAGCGTCTGCTCGCAGCCGGCATGATGGCCGAAGCTAAAACCGCCGCGGTTGAGGGCTTCCAGTTCACTATAGACAAAGCTCCTGGAATCGCATGGGATATTGAAGCCAAATTGCGCAGAATGGCTGAAGAATACAAGGAACTTGCCATGGTCGCAGCCTACCGTGCATTGGAATTCTTTAACCACCCATCATTGGACACATATAAAACCCTCAAGAAAGAAGCGGAAGCCGCGGGCGAATGGCCACAAGTTAGAGAGGATGCTATCGCGTTCTTACAGACAGGCGTCAGACCTGATGTACTGGCCACGAGTGACGCCGACAAACAAGTTTGTACTGACACAAAGTTGTGGCCTCTTCCGGATACCGAGATTTTATTAGCTAGTGGAGGGTCAAAATACAATCGGTATCCTGATATTAGCGCCTTAATAGGAATATCAATTTATGAAAAAGATATCCCTGAGGTCCTACGATGGTATGAGATGGCAAAGAAAAAAAGGGACATTGGCCCATCCTTTCACAACGAGGTTGCAGAGGCGGTAAGGAATTCGCATCCGGATGTATCATTGGGAATATGGTGGAATCTGGCCGAGAGTCAGATAAACCTTGTGAAACCGGCAGCCTATGAAGTAGCGGCTAGGCACTTAAGGCAAATGCGAGACATCTATCAGAGAACCCAACGTCTGGACGAGTGGACCACCCTTATCAAAGACATCAGGTTCAAGCACAAACCAAAGCGCTCTTTGATGAAGGTTCTGGACTCCCTGGAAGGAAAAAGGATAATTGATACTTAACTTCCGTTACGAGAAAAAAGGCGGATAACACGTGATCGTCTAATTTATTCTTAATTTTGTTGGCAATCCCAACCTGTTTTGAACGGGTGTATCCGCAGTGAGACGGCTGTAAAGATAATGATTTTTTTGCAAGAAGCTCAAAAGGCAAGGCATAAACCACGTTGTCTTTGGCGCAATAGACGATTTCATCCAAACCAACAACCAAAACCCTAAACCCTTTATCTGGACCAAGAATGTCCATCAAATTCTTGAAAAGGTCAACCGTTGTAAATCTACTATGGAGACACGCCCACGCCTTTTCATCAGGTTCCATCTTGAGGGAATTTTCTGGTGAGTTTTTCACAAACTCGCTTATCATGCCATTCAACCAGTTTCTCATTTGTCCATTCATAGGCAACTCCTAGGACATTGAGGTTATCAACGATTAAGCCATACACACGCAACATCCATCGGCGACCGGTGTATTTTGAAAACGGACATGATCAGAGGCGGCCCAGGATGACCGATCAGAGATTCAACGAATCAGAATCCGAATTTACAACCCTTGGCGTTCGTCACTCTACTGCGTTCATCAATTCTGACTGCCGTTGCTCACCGTCCCTATCTTGTTCAAAACCGACGACCCACGAGATACGGATCAGTTGTCTCAAGCCTGATATTGCTCCAAAACGTGAACAATGCTCAACAGGGTTTGGTTCACGGGTGTGCGGATACCGTGCCCCTTGCCAAGCTCTACCACCTTTCCGGCAAAAACCTCGACCTCGGTCTTGCGGCCTGCCTCAATGTCCTGCAACATCGAAGTCTTGCCTTCGGGAGATAGGGATTTGAGAACGGCATACCATCCATCGAGATCCTGCTCCCCAATATTCACGCCAATGCGTTGTGCGAGCGCGATGACCTCACGCATCAGCGCTTCCGTCAATGCCCGCGCATCCGGCGATGATTGAAAGACTCCGTATGGCGCGCGCATCACTGCAGAGGCCTGGTTCACCCCCACGTTGATCATGAACTTCCACCACAGCATACGCGTCATGTCGGTGGGTGTTTCAAATACGACTCCTGCCCGCTCAAATGCTGCCTGCACGCGTCGGACTCGTTCACTCGTATGGGAATTGTCAAGCTCACCAAAGAAGACTTTCCCGGGATTGGTATAGGTCACCGAGTTTCCCTCACGAACGGCATCTATTCCAACGGCAACTGCATAGAGCACTTTATCCATGCCGTAGACGGAACCAAGGTACTCTTCGCTGTCAAGCCCATTCATTACTGAAATAAGCGTCGTCTCACCATCGACCAGGTTTTTCAAATCGTTGATCGCTTCTGGAAGGTAGTAGTCTTTAAGAGCTACGATGATGAGATCGGCAGGCGTGGCGGCCTCATCAGGGTGAACGACCTGGATTGAATAGTGTTTCCCGTTGACCACCAAGCCTTCTGCTCGCAGTCGATCATAGCGTGGGTCCCGGGCGACCAATACTGTGGAGAACAAAGACGCATCGAAAAACCGGGAGGCGTAGACAGCCCCCATCGCTCCTGCTCCAAGGACAGCTACGTTTTTGATTTCCTTCACTGATACCTCCACGTCCAATTTACTTTCTTGTCGATTTATTTTTTCTACAATTTCAGGAAGACACTAAGCTAGAGAGTTGATATCCTTGATGCTCCCTTTCTCTGCTAGTTGTTTCTTGAATCTTTGCATGAACACATACATGACCGGAGTGAAAAATACACCTAGCATGGTCACTCCGAGCATTCCAGCGCACACAGATGTTCCAACTGCCTTTCTGCCGGCCGCTCCGGCGCCGTCCGCAAAGACTAAGGGAAGGACCCCAACGATAAACGCGAAGGACGTCATAAGAATCGCCCTGAATCTAAGCTTAGCGCCCTCCACTGCTGCTTCCAAGACAGACATTCCCTCCGCCTGCTTTGCACGTGCAAATTCAACCACCAGAATGGCATTCTTTGCCGACAAACCTACCAGAAGAACCAACCCCACCTGGGTGTAAAGATTGTTGTCCATTCCTCGAACGGTAAGTCCAACGATAGCACCCAATATTGCCAGTGGAATGACAGCCACTACCGCTATCGGGTCCGTCCAGCTCTCATATTGTGCGGCCAGTATCATGACCACGACCAGCACAGCCAAAGCAAAAACCACAAATATCTGACCGCTTGCAGTCTTTTCCTGATAAGCCATTCCGGTCCACTCATAGTTCGCTCCGGCTGGGAGGATTTCACCGGCCAGCTTTTCCATTGCCTCTAGTGCCTGACCGGAACTGACTCCAGGTGCGCTGTCCCCGAGCACACGGATGGCAGGAAACATGTTGTACCGATCGACCCGAAGGGGAGTCAGTGAGTAATCCACCTTGACAAGCGTGCCCAGCGGGAGCATTTCATTTTCCAGGTTTCTTACCTGAAGACTCTTGATATCATCGGGCCTAGCTCGGTACTTGCCCTCTGCCTGGACCATTACCTGCCACGTACGACCGAATTCGTTGAAATCGTTGACATAGGTTGACCCAAGATAAGCTTGAAGCGTGTCAAAAACCGACTGAAGAGGGACCCTAAGGCTCAGGGTCTTGACCCGGTCTATATCAGCGAACAACGAAGGGACTCCGGCCCTGAAGGTCGTGGTAACACCCTTGAAATCAGGATCCGCTTGAGCCTCACGAACCAATTCTTGGGCGGCTTCGTTCAATTTCCAAAGGCCAATGCCGATGCGATCCTCCAGCCAGAACTCGAATCCGCCGCTTTGCCCAATCCCGTTTATTGGGGGTCGTGAAAAAGGAAACACCACCGCCTCTCGGATTTGAGAAAATTTGTGATTCAGATCAGCCATTATAACTTCTTTGCTGAGTCCCTTTTTCTCTCTTTCATCCCAAGGTTTCAGGGACACGAAACCCAAGCCCAAAGTTGGGCCTATACCGTCGAAGATAGAGTTTCCGGGAGTGACGGAATAGTTGCTGATTCCTTCTGTGCTTTGAATTATTCCCATCACCCTCTTCATCACTGCGTCTGTCCGCTGCAACGAAGCACCGTCAGGGAGTTGAGCGTTGATCATTATCAACCCATCATCTTCCTGTGGCAGGAATCCTGTTGGCACTTTAGTGAAAGCAATATAAGTAATACCAAGCGCCGCAGCCCATACTGCCAACATGAGGGGAACGTGACGGACAAGATAGAAAATTATTGCCGTGTAATAGTCGGTAATCCTGGCAAATATGGTATCGAATCCTCGGAAAAAAACATTTTTCGGTCCTTGGCGTGGACGGAGCCATAGGGCACACTGGACAGGTTTGAGGGTCAGCGCGTTTATTGCGCTGAGTAGTGTGGTGACGGCAATGGTTAAGGAAAACTGTCGATAAAGTTGACCGGATATTCCTCCAAGAAATGATGCAGGTACGAACACGGCCATAAGCACCAGGGTGATTCCGATTATTGGGCCTGTGATTTCGTTCATTGCCCGAATGGCCGCTTCTTTTCCAGAGAGGCCATGCTGAAGCATATTGCGGTCCACATTCTCTACTACTACGATAGCGTCATCCACTACTATCCCAATCGCCAGGATCAGCCCGAACAGGGTAATCATGTTGATGGAAAAGCCCATGATATACATCAAGGCAAATGTTCCTATTATTGTTACAGGAATGGTGGTTACGGGAACCAGCGTGGCCCGCCAATCCCCGAGGAAAATTAACACTACTATGAAGACCAAAATGAAGGCCTCTACAAGGGTAATCACCACCTCACGAATTGAAGCCCGTACAAAATCCGAGGTCTGGTAAACTATCTTGTAATCAACCCCCTTAGGAAAATCTTTTTTCAACTCCTCCAACTTCCGGCGGACTTCATCAGCCACTTGGAGGGCGTTGGACCCGGGAGTCTGGTAAATGACCATGGTTGCCGATGGTTTGCCATTAAGGTACGACATCGTATCGTAACTTTTCCCTCCGAGTTCCACGGTTCCAACATCCTTCACTCGGACAATACTACCCTCTTGACCTGTCTTGACTATGATGTCTTGAAACTGGCTCACTTCAGTCAAACGTCCCAAAGTATCCACTGACAGGTCCAAGACCTGACCCGCAGGAGCAGGCTGCTGTCCGATACGGCCGGCGGCGACTTGGATATTCTGATTCTTAAGCGCATTTACCACGTCATTCGTGGTGAGACTGTTGTGCTGAAGCCTGTTGGGGTTGAGCCAAACCCGCATGCTGTAATCTTTGGACGGAAACAGGTTTATGTCACCAACACCGTGGAGGCGGCTCAAAGGATCCTTGATGGTTGTTGTCACATAATTAGTCAAAAACAGATCATCGTAAGATTCGTCCGGGGAATAGAGGCAAAGGACAGTTACAAATGATGTGGACGCTTTTTTCGTGTTCACTCCCTGGCGCTGGACATCAGTTGGCAACTGAGCCATCGCCCACTGGACTCGGTTCTGCACCAGCACAGTCGCCATGTCATTATCAGTTCCAAGTTCGAATGTGATCTTAAGGTTATAGGAGCCATCACGAGCGCAGGTGCTGTACATGTAAATCATGTTTTGCACGCCATTGACCTGCTGTTCAATGGGCGCCGCAACGGTGTCGGCAACCACCTGCGGGGAAGCTCCCGGGTATGATGCGCTCACCTGGACCATGGGCGGCGTTATCTCAGGGAATTGCGAAATAGGCAGGGAGAATATGGCAACTCCCCCGGCTAACATTATGATCAAGGAAATTACAGAGGCAAAAACGGGCCGGTTGATAAAAAAACGGCTGATCATGACATGGCCTCCGTTTACCTGTCTTGCGTTTTCACCGAAGATTCCGAGTCGCTTTTCCGGGTCGCGACAGGCAGGAGTTCAGGGTTCACTTTCAAGCCCGGACGGGCTCGTTGTATTCCCTCAACGATAACCCGATCCGTTGATTTCAGGCCCTCTTCAACCACCCTCATTCCTTCAACGTCCTGACCAATTTTTATACGCCTATGCTCAACAACGTTGTCGGAATTCGCCACCAGGACCGACCTTCCCCCCTGGTCGAATTGCACCGCAGCATCGGGTATCAGCAGTGACTTTTGCATTCCCAAAGGTAGCCTGACTCGTGCAAACATACCGGCCAGAAGGAATCCGTCAGTGTTGGGAAAAACTCCACGTACTTGGATCGTTCCCGTGGCTGGGTTCAACTTGGTGTCTACGAAGTCTACAAAACCTTTATGAGGGTACCCTGGTTCGTCAGCCAATCCTAAGTATGTAGGAATATTTTTTGATTTGATCGTACTATGGAGCGACGCCGCATGAGCCCTTCTAGCCGAAAGCAGATCTAATTCACTGAGGTTGAAGTAACAATATACATGTTCATCGTTGACCACCGTAGTGAGAAGCGTCTTTTCCGTAGCTCCAACCAGGTTGCCGACGTCCACGAGGTTCCTGCTCACCCGACCGTCAATGGGTGATACGACCTGGGTATACTCCAGGTCAAGTTTGGCCTTGTCCAAGGCAGCCTGGGCTAAATCTACATCGGCCTTAGAAACCCCGCTCTTGGAAATGGCCTCTTGCATTCTGAGCCAGCTCATAGCCTCTTTGGCTTCCAGGGACTTCGCAAGATCTTCGTTTATTTTGGCCAGGTCGTATTGCGCCTTAGTTGCCTCCAACTTCGCTTTGGCCTCATCCACCTGTGCCTTGTATTGACGGGGATCGATCAAGAAAAGAATTTCACCAACCTTCACCTTGGCCTGTGGATCAAAATTGATCTTTTCCAAGAAACCCGCCACTCTTGCCCTTATGTCCACATATTCCAACGCAGCCGTGTTACCAGTGTATTCCAGGTACTTAGTAATCTCTTGTTCAACCGGCAGCACTACCGTGACTTCTGGTATGCGGACTTGTTTCTTGGGGGCTTTTTCACAGGCGAAAAGGCAAACAAACAAAATTCCAGTGAGAATCTGAATGAGCGCCCACGAACGGCTTTGCATGGCACCCTCCTGAGAGGCTCTATTCTGTTCTAAACATTGCCTTCTGGGCGACCGAAAAGAGTCCTTAACCTGTCCTGGAGTCGTGAGAATCCTTCTCGAGGCACGATGGAATTGTTGACAATAAGATCTCTTCCCAACTCGGAGATCACCTCGGACAGGGTGACATCCACCGCATGGATTGCAGTAAATCCATGGAACTCAAAGGTCTCCGGCGGGAAAAATTTGCGGGACACTTCCGGCTCGGTGAGATGCTGCATGATTGTGGACAAGTCACGATCAGTGAGGCTGGGCAGGGGACCAACAGCCTTCACCTCTACAAACCGTAAGTCGGGTTTGAACCGGAAGTGCTTCATGAGACCAGTTTCCGGGTCTTCCACTGTCCGGACGAGCCTTGCCCGGACAAATTCTTCCCATTCCACACCAAGTTTTCCACGAAAGGATCCGTCATCATCAAGGAGCAGACGCTGGAACTGAGGAGAGACGAAGACGGGCCTCATGGTAAAGGGACCAGTGCTCCCTCAAGCTCCGTATCCCAGGACGCATGAGGGAAGGCAGCGCTCATGAGAGTTCGCAGAAGGTCACGGTGATGGTCAAGCGCCGAGAATTCATCCATCGCTTCCATCAACTCTGGCGCTCGGGCCAATCCAGCCTGGATTGCTTCAAGGATGCCTACCGCATACTTATCAGAAGGATCCGTGCTGTGGGTCCAGTAATCGATGAGCGGCTTCAGACTAAAAACACAACGATATGGATTTTCCTGTTGGCTTTTGGGCATCGAGAACCTCCTCAGTGGACCTATGCCAGTTTCCGCAGCGTCTATGCGTCTTCAGAGCAGTAAAAACATAATTATACTCTTTTCTTAGCGGTTTGTCAGCAGAAACGCTTTGCTGGGAACAATGTCGTGTTTCAAATTTACCTATCCTGAATGAGTTTGTCAGATCTCGCTGGTTTCAGGTCCAATTGTTGAGAAGGGCTCATAGGGTAGACTCCGTCCGAAAAGTTTGCCCTTGTTCTATCGGTTATCTGAGCATCGAGTGCTTCAAGAACACCGTCGCTCAGGAATTGAGACTTCGGGGAAAAAATACGGTATAATTTTTTGCGCTTTGCCCGGGGGATTCCTTGTAAAGGTTTCCTGTTATCCACGGAAACTATCTGCTAGAGCCTTATAATCACCGACACTATGAGAGGCCGTGCATGATGGGCCTATACTGAGGTATTGCCTTGGGGCAAATAACGCCCTATGGGCTTGTGGTGAAGCCGATAGTGGTAGCAAAGATTGCGAACTTAAAAACCAGGATGGCAGCATTGTACTGCCTCTAAAGAAGCAGTAAGCCAAACTGATGCAGGGGGAATGGAAATACATATACACTGATTGCTCAGACTTCTTGTTTTTCCCGACACATATTCCAGCGCACCACAGTAGTTCAAGCCTTGACCCAACTCCATGCATCATCGAGTTGGTCGGCGGAGTAAGTCTTTATTTCTGTTGATACGAAATGAGATGCGAACCTCGTAGCCCATTCCGCCCACTTCGGGCCGCCAACGACAGCTATCTTTTCGAAATCATTCTTGTGTTTGATACCGTATTTCGCATCGTCCCATATGGCACCGAGTTCCCAGCCTCGGAACCTTTCATCCATGAAGTAGAGGCATCTGATCTTACCGTGCTCTTTAATCAGTTTCTCCAAGGTCGGTACGAAGACCTTCTCGTAGTCTTCATCAGTTGCCTTGCCAGTGAAACGAACTCCGAGAGTCTTTCCTTCCGATTGCGGCAGAACCTCAATCATCGTAAGCCACCTATTTGTTTCTGCTGAATTATGTTCTTCGACAAAGGCCATACTACCTTCCCTTCTAGCAGTCAAGTACTTTATTGTCTTGTACGTGGGCTTGCAGGTTCCGTGTAAGTCGATGATGTACATAAAGCCTAAACCAGTTTCTAAAGAACAGATCAGGCTCATCTATCAGAATGGCCAAATTTTGCTAAAAGCGCTAACCTGTATACACGTCTTGAGAGAAACCCGTTCAGGTAAGGCTGAGGGATATTTGAATTGGTCAAGAACTAAAGTGATTTCTAATAAACATCAAATCGAAGTCGGAAACATTGTCGTAGATGTAGTTAGGAAGAATATCAAGAACCTACATCTGCGTGTTTATCAGCCTAGTGGAAGGGTTCGTATAGCTGCACCCTTGAGAATTGATGATGAGACCGTCAGGTTGTTTGT
>Ga0007798_10000476_pt1 | contig 15218 bp, 18 predicted proteins | sample CryBogmetaGMA17M_FD_60370 | JGI IMG/M metagenome (GOLD analysis project Ga0007798, IMG submission 60370) | Freshwater microbial communities from Crystal Bog, Wisconsin, USA - MA17M | ecosystem: Environmental > Aquatic > Freshwater > Lake | place: Crystal Bog, Wisconsin, USA | collected 2009-07-06
GAATTGTAGGAATAGACCCTGGCGCTTCGGGTGGTATAGCGATTTTATACGGCGAGTTTGTAGATGTCTGCGATATGCCGAAAGAGATTTTTGGCGATTTAGTTTTTAAATTCAAGGCATTGAAACAGACCTCAGCAGAGCCTATCACGGTTTTTATTGAGAAGCAGGGGGTACAGGGTGAAATGACAAGCAGGGCGAATGCTTTTACAATGGGGCGTAATTATCAATCCATCATAGATGCTTTATTTATATCAGGTGTAAGTTATAGAGAGATAACTTCACAGGATTGGAAAAGGACGCTTGGTTTGATACAGCCGAAGGGTACAGCGCAAAAAGACAGGAAAAAGGCAAGCATGGCACTGGCAAAGAAGATTTTTCCAAATGCCGAACTATATGGCAAAGGGGGCGGCATGAAAGACGGACGGGCCGAAGCTTTGCTTATCGCTGAATATGGCAGAAGGGTTTTAATGAGATAGAAATGGAGGTGTTATGATGAGAGCGGCTTGGATAAGGAGAAAACGAATTTATTTTTAAACGAGGTTACAAAATGAAAAACAAGACAGGAAACAAGGCAGAGAGCAACGAAGAGCGCAAGGCAAGGCTTAAAACAAAGCGCGAAGAAAGACAAAAGATCAGGAATGAAAACAGAATTGATTTGCAAGTCTATGACACAAAAACGGCGGCCAAAATTCTTGGCCTGAGTGAGCAAAGGCTTAGGCTGTGGCGGTGCTATGGTGGCGGGCCGGTATATATCCGCTATGATAGAAATTCTGTTACTGGTAAATGTTTTTACACAAGAGAATCACTTGAAAATTTTATTAATGGTAGTCAGTGCGAAAACACAAGCCAAGAGACCGCAAGGATTCAACAGGCGGCGGCGGCACGGTAGGGGGTTAAGCAATGGCCCGGTTGTTTACTCAAATTCCGAATGATCTTATATTTGGAGGGTTATCGGATGAAGGCTACATTTACAAGACGCTATGCAAGGAATAAAAGAGCATGATAAGCAGGAAAACACAGAGGGGTAACCGTAAGACCAAAAACGGCGTGCGGTTACAATGAGTATAAGAAAGGCCTTGTCAGTAGTTAAAACTCTGTACACAAGTAGAACACAGGGGGGTAACCGTAAGACCACTTTACCGCATACGGTAAAAGTACCATGTATAGATTATATTGATATTAATATAATACCACAATATTGGGAATATACCTTTAACCTTCCCCCTTCTTCTTAGGAGTTAAAGAATTATGCTATATAATATAAACTCGATGAATCCTCGCGCGTGTAAGGGGGACAAAGAGGGGGTGTAATAAGTACCTGTATAGTAGTATTAACTCTTAAAGGCTTTTCAGGGTTAAAAAACAATTCTTGACTTTCAAAATCACCGCGCTAAAATTGAATTGTTATTGTCGGAGGTTAGCAAATGGGAGCGCCGAAAGGGAGCAAGAACGCAAAAGGGAATAAAGGCGCAAGGGGCTGTCAAACAAACGGGCGTCCTAAAATAACTCTTTCTCCTGATTATTACGAATTGGTTTACAAGCTGAAATTATTGGGTTTATCTGATGAAAAGATTGCAAACATTATCGGTATAACAGTTGAAACTTTTAACAGAAATAAGAAAGATGATAAAGATTTTTTTGAAGCATACGCGCGAGGTTCTGAACAGGCCGATGCTACTGTAATTGCAAGCCTTTATGAGCGTGCTGCAGGGTATAAACACAAGGCTGTTAAGATACTTTCGCACGAAGGCATACACACCGACACGGTTGAATATATAGAACACTATCCTCCAGACCCTACAAGTGCAATATTTTTGCTTAAAAACAAACATCCCGAAAAATGGCGCGATAAGCAAGACATAGAACACAGCGGCAAGATAGAGACTGATGCAATAGACTTTTCAAAACTGTCAGTGGAAGATTCTGACGCCCTTATTGCCATTCTGAAAAAGAATGAAAGCAAAACCTGAGGTAACGCCGTTAGATGTTTACTGCGGCAGATTCAAAGCCCGCGATTTTAATTTTATCGTTAAAAGATTTGACACGGGTGAAACTCATGAGAAACAGCGGCAAGCTTTAGAAATTCTCACAGATACCATGACAACTGAGTTTTTATTTGGTGGCGCGGCGGGCGGCTCAAAAAGTTGGACTTTCTGCACTTGGCTGTTATTTTCATGTTTGCTTTATCCGGGGATTAAGTGCTTTATCGGCAGAGAAGAGCTTAAACGACTCCGAGGATCCACGCTTATCACATTTTTCAAAGTATCAAAAGAGTACGGTGCCAAAAAAGATAAGCACTGGAAGTATAACGGGCAAGACCACTTTATTGAATTTACAAACGGCAGCCGGATAGACTTGCTTGATTTACAATATATGCCGAGTGATCCGCTATATGAAAGATACGGCTCGACTGAATACACAATGGGTTGGTTAGAAGAAGCCGGAGAAGTCAATTTTGGTGCTTTTGACACGCTAAAAGGCAGGGTAGGGCGGCATTTAAACGACCAGTACGGGCTTATCCGCAAGACAGGGTTAACTGCAAACCCTAAGCAGAATTGGCTTTACACTGAGTTTTACAAACCCGCAATGTCAAAGGCGTTACCTGCACACCGCAAATACTTGTCAAGCCTTGTAACCGACAACCCGTTTATTTCAAAAGGATATATTGAAGCTTTGGAAAGCACTACGGACGAAGTAAGAAAACAAAGGCTTCTTTACGGGAACTGGGATTACGACAGCAACCCGCTTGCTTTGATACGCCCCGCGATGCTTTTACATTTCTTGCAAGGATCAACAGAAATTTGGGATGGCATAAGATACCTGAGTGCAGATATTGCGTTTCACGGCTCGGATAAATTTGTCATAATTATCTGGGAAATGTACGCGATAATAGATATTTTGGTATTTGAAAAAATGGATAGTGCCGATGTTTTAAACAAAATAGAAGAAATGGCCGATATATACCAAGTGCAACCGGCCAATATCGTTTATGACAGTGACGGCCTCGGAAACTACCTCAGAGGATTCTTAAAAGATGCTATCCCGTTTAATAACGGCGGTAAACCCATGATTCCCGACAGCGATAAGCAAGCCCTTGAGACCTTAAAAAAAGAAAACTTGCCAATGACGCAAGCTTTTGCAAACCTTAAAACGCAGTGCCTTTTTAAACTTGCCGAGCTTATCAATTCCGGTTTATTGCGAATATCAAAAAGTGTGATTTTGACAATGGAGCTTAGAGAACGCCTTCAAATAGAGCTGACAATGATACAGCGAGACAGGGTAGATGACGAAAGGACACTTCACACGCTGCCGAAAGAAGATATAAAACAAAAGATAGGGCATTCTCCCGATATTACAGATGCAATAATGATGAGGATGATATTTTTACTTGCAAAAGTAAATACTTCGCCGTATGATGGACTTAGTAAAGCTTATTCAAATAACGGAGATAGAGGCAATGACAACTAAAAAAGCAGTTAAAACGGACACGGCAGAATTAACGAGCAAACGCAGCGCAAAAGCACTTGCAAAGACCTTTCAGGAGTTTGCAGACGCTTACCGCAATACACGCCGCGCACGTAGGAAAGCCGATTTATACGAAGATGAAGAGTTTATTCCACATCCAACATGGACTCAGCTCAGGACGATAGGCCGCCGGTCATGGATAGTGCAACGCGCCTGTAAAGTAGTTGTTGAAGATGCGGTTAAGAACTGGATTGACATGACTGATAGCGAAGCCGCGGGAGAAACGAAACTTAAAGAAGTCAAGGACATGATGACAAAGTTTGATTTCAAGCAAAAACTCATTGACGCTTACTTCCAGTGCGCTTTGCAAGGCGGTTCGGGTATATTTCTTGGTGTTCTTGACGGCGCCGCGATAGACAAGAAAGGCAAACCGATCCCGCTTGATACCAAAAAAGTGACGAGCCTTGAAGCTCTTTCAGTTATCTCAATGCCGTGGATCATGGGGCAGTCACCGTACAGCACAAACCCAATGAATCCATATTACGGCAAAGCAGAGAACTACAGGCTAACAGACAGCGTGGAAGTCAACAAAGAACTCAAAGCAATGGCAAATTCAGGGCAGCTTTACCACGCCTCAAGATTTATGTTGTTTTCGGGGACGGTTGTTGACAAACTGCACAGGATGGAACGCTGGGGCTTTGGTGATTCCTCTGTTTATTCGGCAATGGAAGCGCTTAAAACTTTTGGCATTACTACTGCCGGTGTAGAGGATATATTCCTTGATTTTACAACAAAAATATTTAAGCTTCAGGGCTTCATAGAAAAGCTGATCTCAGCAGAAGGCCGCGCTAATCTCACAACACGGATGACGCTGTTTAATGAAAGCCTTTCAAATGACGCCCTTGCGTTGGTAGGTGACGGCGAAGAGTTCACAAAAATAAGCCACAATGTCAGCGGAATGAAAGATTTTTTAACCTTTGCGATAGACCTTGTTTCCGGCGCCTTCTGCCTGCCTAAAACAAAACTATTTGGTCAGCAGCTTGGCACTCTCGCGGGAGCCGATGAGAGCGGCGCTGATTACGATGACCGCGTAAAACGCTGCCAAGATGTATTGATGCCACACATAGATGTTTTCCTTGACATAGCATATCAGGTAACCACAGGAAAGCCCCGGCCTTCAACAATGCAGTGGAAGTGGAACCCGCTTGAAAGCCCGACATTTAAAGAACAGGTAGAGATTCAGGCCATCGCATCAAATTCAGTGCGGTCACTTTACGAAATTAACCTTTTGACTGAAGAAGAAGCTCGGACAGTTCTCAGCAGTAAATCAGAAAACTGGCTGATAAATGTTGACCCGAAAAAGACGGTGCCGCCGCTGCCAGTAGTGGAAAAAACCACGCCTCCCGCTGTCAAGCCAGTTGTAGAGCCGGTGATTAAATAAATGAGACCCACGCGCCCGACACGCCCGACACGGCAAACCAGACAACAGGCTATACCACAAGGCAAACTGATAAAAGCTAGAGGCGGTGATTACTATATTACACAGAAGAAAGCAAAGAAGCCTTCTCGTTTGCGTTTTCCGATGAATATCAGCAGTTCTTACGCTTCTGAGATCGCCGCATTATTATCCAATGTCAAGGCCGCCATAGCTGAATTTTGCGCGGCACTGCGAAAGGAGCAGGGGTTAACAGATGCCGAGGGAGATAATCAGAGAAAAGCTATTTACAAAAAGTTGCAAACGCGCTTAAATGAGGCTGTACCGGATGAAAAAGCGGCTTTGCGAGTAGTTACTTCCAACGGCGTCAGAATAGCAGAAAGCAACAAGGCACAGGTAAACGAGCAGATAAAAACCGGAATAGGTGTTACAATGTCCACAAGGCCGGAGGCTTGGCTTGAAGCGAAATTTGCGGGATGGATTAAAGACAACACCGATCTTATAAAAAGTGTTGCGGGAGACGCGAAAGAAAGGGCGTCACAGATAGTTTTTGAGAATGTCAGTGAAGGTATCGCTCCCGGTGCTTTGGCTGATAAGCTTGAACGCTTTGAAGGTATGACAGAATCAAAAGCAGAGCTTATCGCAAGAGATCAAACAGGAAAGTTCTTTTCTGAATTGACTCAGGAACGATTTAAGGATATAGGTGTAGAGCGGTATATTTGGCAGACCGCCGATGACGCCGCTGTCCGCGAAATACACGCCGAGTTAAACGGCAAAACTTTTAACATGGATGAAGGCGATGAGGACGGATGCTTGCCCGGCGAAAATTATCAATGCCGGTGCGTAATGCTAGCAGTATTTGAAGATTTACTTTTCTGATTTCTTTTCCACAATAAGCCGCAGACCTTCACACATAATTTCATTTACAGATACCATGTTTCTTTTTTCCGATAATGCCAACTTTGTTTCCTGATACGAGATAATGCAAAGCGCATCATAAAGAGTAGATTCCATGCGAACAGTGGTTTTGACGGTATCAAGTCTAACCGCAGGCCGCCCCCCAACATCTTGTTTTTGCTGATTACTTTCTGACCGCATAAACTTGCACCTCCTTGCATTGCATTTATTTGCACTGTATTATGATAACAGAACGAGGTTATTTGTCAAGAGTTTTTGAGAGGTTTTTATGGTATTCAAAAGATTCTCTGACGATTTCAAAATTGACTCCAAAAATATTAAGTACACGCCTGAAGGTTATATGATTGTGCCGGCTTATCTTGCAAGAGACGGCATACAGGAGTATTTACCGGAGCAGGGCGGCAAGCTTTACAGACGGCCTGAAGATGTGTTCAATGATGAATCTATCGGCTCTTTGCGCGGCAAGTCTATAACAATGCTTCATCCTACAGACGAAACCGGCGACAGCGTTACAATAAACCCTGAGAACTGGAAAAGATTTGAGATAGGGCAGGTTTTAGAACCCAAAAGAGACGGAAATAAAATCAAAGCCGATATAATTATAAAGGATGCTGCCGCAATAAAAGATATTGAAGACAAGATTTCTGCAAATATGCCGCTTGAAATGTCTTGCGGGTGGAACAGCAATATAAATCTGACCGCCGGGATGACACCAGAAGGCGAAAAATACGACAGCCATACTGCAAGCCCCGTGATAAACAATCATGTTGCTATAGTGCCAAGAGGCCGCGCGGGAAAAGATGTCAGAATGCTTATAGATGCGATGGATGATATAACCAAAAAACAGGAGAAACAAATGGTTAAAGTAAATTTTAACGATGTTATTCTTGATGTAGCTGATGAGAGCGTTGCGGCTGTCAAAGAGCTTATCAAGACAAACACCGAAACACAGGCGAAACTTGACGCCGCTACAGCTCAGATCAAAAAGCTTGAGACTGAGAATGCCGCGAAACTTGACGCCGATGAAGTAGAGTTAAAAGCCGCAGAGATAGCCGAAGTAAAGGCGCTTTGTGACGGGATGAAGCTTGATTCAAAAGCTAAGCTTGACGAAATGAAAAACGCAGTTGTCGGGGCAGTGCTGCCCGATGCAAAAGAAAAGTTTGTCAAAGGCGATCCGATTTATCGCGGCGCTCTTTGGGATGCCGCTTTGACGCTTGCTAAAAAAGCTGTTGAAAACAACAAAATACAGCTTGACGGCGGGAAACAAGATCAGGCTATAGAAAAGAATGCAAGTCTATTTGAAGATGTAGAATAACAAAACAAAAGGAGAAAACAATGAGTTTACAGTCAACAGTACCCAGCGCAATGGCTGTCGCTACCGCAGGCATGAAAGGCCGTATCGGTGACGAGTACATTCGCTCTAAAGCAGTTTGCAGCATGGAGGTTTACACCTTCGGGCTTACCGCTGCCGACACGATTTCAACAGTAACAGTGAACGGCGTTGCTTATTCGGCAAACAGCGGTTCAGGAACAATGACAATCGCCAACATGCTGGCCGCTCTTGTAACTGCAATTAACGCAGGTCAGGGGACTTATGTTCTTTGCACGGCTACAGCTACAGTATTGACAATCAAGTCAATAATCGTTGGAACAGCTTTCACAATTACAGCGGGCGCCAATGTCGCTAGCCTTACACTTGTCAATGCTAACGCAGTGAATATTCCTTACGGCGTATTCGTTGTTACAGATGCAAACGATGAGAATTCAGCAAAACTTCCTGACCTTACGGCAGAAGTAACAACCAGAAAGCTTATCGGTATCACCGCTTTCGCTCAGGGCAGAGAGCAGACAGACGAAGGCTACGCGCTTAACAGCGAAATGGCTATAGTCACTCATACACCAGGCCGCTGGGTGAAGTGTGAACAGGCTATGGTAAACGGTGACCAGATATTTGTTCGCTATGCAACTACAGCGGGCGGCACTGGTGGAACTACACAGCGCGGCGTTATCAGAAAAGACGCTGATACAAGCACTGCTGTAGGAATTACAAACGCAAGCGTTCTTGAGTACGATTCGACAACCGGCCTCGCCCTTGTCGCTTTGAACTTGCCTAACTAAGGGAGGAAAAAAAATGAGTTTAATAGTAACCGAAAAAAGCCGGATGATATGCGATGCTGATTTAGCTCCGATTCTTGCAAAAGAACGCGGCTATATCAAAAATAATTTCAGACCGCATCAGATCAGATTTGACGCCGGAACAATGCTGCCCGTTATAAAAGACGGACTCGGCAATTATGTCATTGACTTTGAAGATGGCATAATGACAGCCCTCAAGCACGATGCACTTGTTGACGCAAATAGCGCTTCAGTAGCCCTTCAGTTACAGCTTAGAAGCCGTGACCCGCAGGTTTACAGAGCTATGCAGAGAGCGCTTTATTTCAAAGAAGACATAGACTATAATGAAGGCAAAGTACAGCCCGGCGCCGAAACTTACGCTTTCAAAATGTTGACAAGAACCGGCAAAGCCAATCTTATTGGCCCTAATGGTAATGTGAACATGGTTGAGATGATCGGCGAAGAATTCGTTTTCAGAAATAAAAATATTGGCCTTGGCTTTGCTCTTACTCGTCAGGAAATCAGATCAATGCTTATGGCAAATGTTCCTATCAGAGTCGAGAAACAGGACGCTTGCGACCGTGGATTCTATGAAACTCTTAACAGTTATGCGTACATTGGCTGCACAGAGCTGAAAGAAACCGGACTTCTTAACAACCGCTCGCTTTCCTACACACAGGCCGCCGCATCTGCTACCTCTGGAAACTCAAGGCTTTGGACTGGCAAGACAATGGCTGAAAGGATCGCTGATGTTCTTACTCTTTCCGCGACAATGAGAACCGCAAACAAAGGCGCTATCAGACCAAACAGACTTCTTCTTCCTATCGCTTATGCCGATATTTGCGCTGCTCCTTATGATTCAACAAACGCAAGCAATGTAACGCTTGGCCAGATGATACAGCGCTCACTCGCTACCGCTATCGGGCTTAATGCCGATACACAGAGCGATCAGATAACCATAGGATTTAGAAATGAGTGCGCTCTTGGCTATTATGCAGATGCAACACTCAATGTTATGTGTCTCTATGAGAAGAATCCGGCGCTTCTTGAGTACCTTGTCGCAATGCCGATAACTTACTATCCTGATCAGTATTCCAACCTCAACATGGAAGTTCCGGCAGAATGCGAAGTAGTTGGAACCGTTTACAGAAATGCGATGGTTGCTGGCATCATGTACAATGTTTAAGAATTAATTGAGGTGAGCTTAATGATAACGATAGAAATTCCGAAATTATCAGGAACACGGTTTTACACACCGAAAGGATTACAGGGAGGCGGGGAATTCAAACCCGCCTCTATTGAGATTCCCGCAGGTGTAGGGATGCACATAATAAGCGGACACGAAGCCGAAACCCTGTTAAAAGACGAAGAAACCCTGTTACATGTGAAAAAAGCACACTCCGGCGTTATTATACGCGGGCTTCAGCACGAAGAAATAATTGCTACCGATATTGAGAAAAATACTCCTGATTCATCTGACCCCCAAAGCGTCACGGCAGAGAAAGCCGCACTCCCTCCAACAGCTAAAATATCTGACCGTGACGCTTACCCCTTAATTGCGAGAGCTACTAAGGCAGAGGACCTCGAACAGTATTTAAAATCTGACAATGCTAAAATAAAGAACGCTGCTGAAAAGAAACTTAAATTTTTAAAAGGTGCGTAAACATGGCAACACAAGCCGAGGTTTTGTTGATAGCGCCCGAATTATCGGGAATGTCTGCGGGGGCTTTTACTTATTTTTTAGAACAGGCTAACGCGATGCTTGACCCTACGACTTTCGGCATAAATTACAGTCTTGCTACAAATTACCTTGCCGCTCACCTCATGACGCTCGCAAGGAACACTGGTGGAGGGGTTATAAGCCCCTCCGGCGGTGCAACTACTAGCGAAAGCGCGGGCAGAGTAAGTGTCGGCAGCACTCTTTTTGCTTCAATAATAAAAGACGCAAAGAGATACGACCTCACTAAATACGGGATGATGCTTATGACTTTGGCGGTATCAAACGGCAATTCAGTTTGCGCAATGGTGGTATAATGACCTCAAAAGTTATTGACAGAGATCACGGTTACGCCGCTTTTGTGAAAGAATTTTCACAGGCTAAAGGCCGCCGCGCTGAAGTAGGTATCTTTGCCGGTAAAAATAACAGTGAAGGAAAGGCAATAGCCGAATATGCAACATATAACGAGTTTGGTGCCACGATAACAAGCATGGCGGCTCGTATGTGGTTGAGAAACACTATTAATAAAATAGGTATTTCAAACTATTCTAAAACCCCGACAAAGCCGATACATATCCCAGAGCGCTCTTTTTTGCGATCAACTTTTGCAGAAGAACAAAAAAACGCTATTAAGGTTATGAAGGCATACTTTCAAAAACTGCCGCTGTCGGAGCTTGTAAAAGGCAATGTGCTTGATAAGTGCTTAAAAGTTGCGGCTCAGTATCTTGTTGACAAAATTAAATTAAAAATAAGTGATTCAAAGAGTTGGGCAAAACCAAACAGCTTAATAACAATAGCGTTGAAATCAAAACGGTCAGGAATAAAAGATCAGCCGTTAATGAGTACCGGCGCTATGCGTAACGCAATAGTTTATAGAATAACTCAATAGGGGAAAGAAATGGCTTATAAGTACATGTCAGCTTATTTTGGGGTTCGTACCGGACTCGGCGGAGAAGGTAATTCGTATTTTTATGAAGATGCAGCCGGTGACTGGGTAATAATTCCCGCCGGAGCAAAAGCCGTGACAGTAGAGCTTGACGCAACCGGCGCGGGTATAGCATCAAAAGTGCAGATGAGCAACGACAAAGCCGGAGTATTGGCCGGAACTGCCGTTGGTGTTGACTGGCCTCACGATGACCACGGCACAGCCGGTGTTATTACAAACACCACAGATTCAAGCTCGGTAACGCCTTGCTTTGCGGTAAGACAGGTAAAATCAGGAACAGACGGCGCTAAACTTAGGGTATATGCAACGATATGAGCGTATTCGAATCACAGAGCTTTGATATAACGCGCCCCGGCGGCGCTTCTGCTTTTAGCGCGGCAAGCGGTAGGATGACAAAGCCTTCCACGGTAACGACTCCCGCTACTGGCAATGTGCAACCGGCAAGCGGAAAAGATATTGATAGACTGCCCGAAGGACTGCGAACACACGAAACAATATTGATAATGTCAACCAGTGAGATCATACCAAACGACATAATCAGCGCAATAGCAAATCTTGACGGCAGCACATCAAGCTTTGCAAACAAGACTTTTAAGATAAATCATCTTGATGGTTTTGGCGGACATGTGTCGGTCGGGCGATATGAAGCAATTGCAACACGCGAACCCGGGCAAGGAAATACATAATGGCAAGAATTGACAGAAAACTTGAAAACGCGCTTGTCGCGTGGGTGCGGACAGTTTTGGGATCCTCTTTCCCTGTTATTTGGGATAAGCAAGGTATTGACAGGCCGCCTTTGCCGTATGCAACTCTGAATATTATAACGGCTGGCAAGTCAGAAGAGCTACAGCAAGAAAAAGAAACGGACGATATAACGGGGCTTACCACTATAATAAGCCGTGAAGAAATGACAGTTTCTGTTAATATTTTTGACAAAGGACAGAATTGCATAAAACAGATTACATTTTCAGAACCGGCTATAAGCGGATATTTTACACTGACAATTGACGGCGATACAACCGGTCATATCGCATGGGATGCAGACGAAACAGCAATACAAGCGGCTTTGGCGGCTCTCCCTGATGCTTATGAAACAGTGGTAACATTTACAACAGCGGGCTTTACAATAGAATTTATTGGCACTCATGCCGAAGATTCCTTTGCAAATTTTACTATTGACTGCACGCACCTGCTCGGCTCTGATACTCAGAATTGCATACAGGAAATTACATACGACGGCAATGTTACTGGCGGAGTTTTAAGCCTTGTTTTGGATGGTGAGTCAACCCCGACTTTCTCCAATAGCGGCAGTGCGGCTGTTATTGAGGCAAGAATAGGAAGCCTTTCGGCGGTGTCAACCGTTACCGTTACTCTTAATGGAGTCAATGCGGGAGACGCGAGAGGTTATACGGTAGAATTTACCGGTGATGCTGGTGTTGACTTTTCGCTATTCGTGCCTGATATGTCAGCCGGAACACCACGAAGAAATGCAACGGTTACTTATGTTCAACACGCCGCAAATTTGCCGGTTACAGGCACTTGCACTGAAACACAAGCGGGGCTTGCCGGAGATTATTTCCGTAAACTTGGCAAGCTTAAAAAGAGCTTTCAAGATGACGAAATATTGAGACAGTTAAACGATGCTGGCCTTGAATATTCTAATGCTGGCAAGATAATAGATTTAACGATGTTGCTTGACACCGAGTATGAATTCAGAGGGCAGTGTGATTTTACTTTTGGATATACAATGACAGATTCAGAAACACCGCAGACAGAAATAACAAGAATTTCAGGAACGATAATGGATGTTGATTTTGATGTGAGTAAACCAACAATATAACAGGAGATAAACAAAATGGGAACCAGAGCGCAAGACATTGCTAGTGTGACATTTAACATCGGACGGCCTTATTTTAGCTCAGCAGACACTTTCAGTATTCCGATGCTGATAAGCTCAGATGTTGCGGGCGGTACCGGCGCGGGAAACCGTGTCAATTCTTACAACACGCTTGAAGATGTTTTAGTTGACTATGCTGCCGGAACAGATACTTACAAATGGGCTGCGGCATTTTTTGGCCAGACTTCAAAAGGTACGGCATCAAAACCGAATATCTTGAAAATCGGATTTAAACAGGCGACACAAAATTGCAAATGGACAGTAGCTTGGAATGCAGACGCGTCAGGCGGCACTTTCAAAATAGGTGTTGCGGGCACAGAATCAAGCACAATCGCTTGGAACGCAGACGCCGCAACAATTAAAACCGCTATTGACGGAATTGCGGGTGTTGCAACTGTTACTGTTACTTTGAACGGCGCAAACGCAAGCAAAAAAGAAGGATTCACAATAGAGTTCACAGGTGACGCCGGAACAGATTTCCCGACAGTAACCGCGAATGTTACAAGCCTTACAGGTGTAACAACGGCAACACTAGTTAAAACTCAGGTTGGACATACACCAGAGCTTTATACCACGGCTTATGCCGCTATCAAAGCCGCTGATCCCGCTTTCTTTTTTGCTTTTATTCTTGCAAGGCTTGATTTGATAGCCGATCTCGATTCATTGCACACAACTTTTGAATCAGAGCCGCGCTTTCTTATCGTAACAAGCTCAAATACAAACTGCCTCACCTCGGCAACCAGCGGGAACATAATCGCTGACCTTAAAACGCTGGCAGTTAAAAACACTATTTGTTTTTGGCATTCGGCTACATATGCAACACAGTTTCTTGACGCTGCAGAGTTTGGCGCGGTGATACCTGATTTTTTTGGCAGTACAAACCCTGCTATGTACCCGCTTAGCTTGATAACAGGCGATACTTTTACAACTGCACAGATAGCAAACCTTGTCGCTATATTCGCGAACCGCTGCGAAACAGTTTACAATGCCACTTGCATTATGGGTACTTCCTCGGCAAACAACGGCGCTGAAGGACTTGTCTGCATGGATGGCATGTTTGCTTATAAACGCTGGGTTAAATATTTCATGGAGCAGCGGTGTTCTGAAGACCTTGTCAATCTGATTTTGATAGTAAAAAGACTTTCTGGCAACACAACTGATTTTAACAAAATTCAGTCAACACTTTTAAACACTATGTTGACTTATGAAAAAACCGATCAGGATAACGATCAAGGCCTTATAGAGAAAGGAACATCAGTTGTTACAATGCCGACACCTACCGAGTGGAAGGCAAAAGCAGAAAGCCTTGTTGGATGGCTGTCCTCAGTATCGGCAGATGGTGAAATGCCGCTTATTATTAACAAGATTACCGTTAGCGGTACAATAGCATAATCGGAGGCTATCATGGCAAAGCAGAGAACTTATTCAGCTTTAAAAAATACCGTTCTTTTGAACGGCCTTATAAAGCTTATTGGCTGGAACAAATTCACAATCAAGCCGCCAAAAAAACGCTGGAAACAGGAAAGCGATGCAACGGGCGGCCAGATATTCATAGAAGAGCCGGGATGGCTTGAGACAGTAGTCAGCTTTGATGTTGACCAAACAGGCGAAGCAAACGACTATTTTACCGGCTTTTTTATTTCCGGTGATACAGTGGCTTTTACTGCAAAAGACGACAACGGCCTTTCCTTTTTGCAGATGAAAGGCAAGATCAACCATGACGGCAGCTCTTATGGCAAAGACGCGGAAAACAAGACATGGGAAATAGTCGGATTTGTACAGATACAGCTTATTATGGGGAACACCCTGTCTTAAATATCTAAAATGAGGTGAGCAAATGGAAAAGATGATTCAACTCGGCAACGGCGAAATGCTGAAAGTAACCTTTGCCAAAATTCCCAATAAGAAAATGAGCGCGATATATCGTAATTGCTTTGCATTTATCGGGAGCGCAATGAAAACGCTGTCTTCCGAGGGTATGTCAGAGCTTGCGGTTTTTGGCGCTATAGCGGAAAATCTTGTTGATCCCAAAGTTGAGTGGATGCGGGATTTGTTTTTTGAATATATAATTGTCGAAGGTATCGGCGAACTTGGCAAAAACTACGACCGGCTTTGCGATACCTACGGCGTTACTGTTGAGACCCCGATATTCATTGAGGCTTGCAAGTTTTATTTGGGGGAATTGTTACCGCAGTTGGAAATCAACATCCCCGCTTTCAAGCCGCTGCGGAGCGTTTTTCAGGGAGCGAACATTCAAGAGAAAGTAAAAGCGATGATGACCCCGAAGGATTCTTCTGGAACCCCATCATTCGAAAAGCAATAACTTTTACCGAGGCCGAAGCAATGAGTTTTCCCGACTTGATAGAGATTAACGCAAGGTTATATGAGGCTGACAGCATTGATTTTGAGCGCCAACAGGAGAACGCGGAATAATGACAGGCAGTATCAGAGAATTATTTGTCACACTCGGCATTGATGTTGACTCTAAAAAGCTGAAAGAGTTTGACAAAGGCTTGAAAGATATTAAGCAGGGAATGACCGCTATTGTTTCCGTAGCTGGCCTTGTCGCGGCTAAAATGGGCGCGGCCTTCGCTATGGTATCGGATATTGCCTCGACTGGCAACGAGCTTAAACGGACGGCAGGCGTTCTCGGTATGACTACAAAAACGCTTCAAGAAATGCGATACGCCGCAAAAGGTGTCGAACCCGAAACGCTGACTATGGC
>Ga0007798_10000479_pt1 | contig 15180 bp, 8 predicted proteins | sample CryBogmetaGMA17M_FD_60370 | JGI IMG/M metagenome (GOLD analysis project Ga0007798, IMG submission 60370) | Freshwater microbial communities from Crystal Bog, Wisconsin, USA - MA17M | ecosystem: Environmental > Aquatic > Freshwater > Lake | place: Crystal Bog, Wisconsin, USA | collected 2009-07-06
GTCTATAACTATGGGTTCCCCTTCATGAATAACATAGTCGGAGGGACGGTGGTGTGGCAGGGCGGCGTTTTTGCCCGCGGCCACGATGACCTCGAAGGGCACCGCCTGGCTGCCGTGTTCGCGCATGTATTTTTCTATCTCCCAGGCCATTTGAAGCTCGGTCATGCCGGAGCGGGCGAATTTGGGTATGTGTTCGAGGGCGGCGTCGCTGACAGCCACCGCCTGTTCGATGAGAGCGATCTCGCCGGGTTCCTTGACGGCGCGCAGAGCCTCCACAATGCCACTCGAAGGCTTTAGCTCGATGCCCAGTGGAGTGATGATTTCCTTCAGTTTGGAGTATTTGTCGAAGGTGACATCTTCGGATTCGAAAAACATCTCCTTCAGACCGAGTCCGGTAATAAACTCGGGGAACCATTTGGCTAGCTCGCCCTTGGTCTCGAAAAGCCGGTAGTCCGGCGACTGTTGCTTCACTTGTTCGACATAACGGAAATCGGTAGCCAGCAACTGGTTCTCCCGTGTGATGAGCAAATAGCCGGCTGACCCGCTGAAAGCCGAGAGATAGTAACGGTTTTCAGGCTGGGTTATGAGTACGGCCGGAATATTTTTTTCAGATAGAGTAGTCCTCAGTTTTTGCAGTCGGTTCGGCGTCGTGTTCATTCTCTTTATCCTTCAACCTGGCCATGGGATGTGAGCCCATATACACCTTGCGCGCCTGCGTCTGCGTTACGTGCGTGTAGATCTGAGTGGTGGACAAGCTGGCGTGTCCCAGCAGGTCCTGCACCACCCGAAGGTCGGCACCGCCGTCCAACAGGTGCGTGGCAAAGGTATGTCTCAGGATGTGTGGGTGCACCTTTTTCAGCAGCCCCGCGTCATGCGCATACTTCAGCAGAGCCTTCTGCAGCCAGCGCTCAGTGAGCCGCCCCCCTTTATAATTGAGGAACACGGCGTCGCCTGAGTATTTATTGGCAAACTGGGGCCGGGTCTGCCGCAGGTAGGTCTCCAGCGCCTGAGTCGCCGGCTGCCCGATGATGACGATGCGCTCCTTGTTACCCTTGCCCATAACACGTATCTCGCGCGAGTCCAGGTCCATATGTCTCATATTGAGCTGTGCCATCTCGCTGACGCGCATCCCGGCGGCGTAGAAAAGCTCCAGCACGGCGCGGTCGCGCTGCCCCAGGGGTTTCGACACGTCAGGCATTTTAAGCAGGCGGTCCATCTCGTCTATGGTGAGGAACTCCGGCAGGTGGTGGTCCAGTTTGGGTGAAACCGTGAGCGCGGTAGGGTTGCGTTCTATAATACGCTCGCGCAGGAGGTAGCGGTAGAAAGACCTTATGACTGAGAGCTTGCGGGCCAGGCTTACCTTGGCCACGCGCTGGTCCACCAGGTAGCCCAGGTATTCGCGCATTATGCCCTTGTCCACCGCTTCCAGCGAGGGGACGCCACGCCGGTCGAGGAACTGAAAGAAGCCCTTTTGCGTGCCGTGCTGCAGGTTGCCTATGAGGTCGCTCTTGTAGTTGCGCACGGTGTAGCGCGAGGCGTGTTTTTCGGCCTCGAGGTAATCCACGAAGCGCTCGACGTAGCCGAAGATGTATTGCTGCATGCGGCTTATTCCGCCTTATTACCCCTGTATTTGCAGTTGGTGCAGCGAACTCCCTCCCCAGCCTCGATGAGCAGCTTGCCGCACTCGGGGCAGGGCTCTTTCAATGGTTTACCGTTGACGGCGAACTTGTGTTTGGGATAGGCGTTGCAGCCGTAAAAAATCTTGCCTTTCTTATTGATGCGCCCCACCAGTTCGCCTTTCTCCGGGCAATCCGGGCAGGGCACGCCGGTCTTGATGCGGAAGTTGGTGGGGTATTTGCACTCAGGATAATTGGAGCAGGCGATAAACTTGCCGAAGCGCCCAACCCTCGTCACCAGTGGTTTGCCGCAGTCGGGACATGTCCCTTCAGCCTTGGTGCTGAAGTTGGTGTGGTATTTACACTCCGGGTAGTTGGAGCAGGCGATGAATTTGCCGAAACGTCCTATCTTGATAACCAGCGGTTTGCCGCAGTCAGGGCAGGATTCTCCGGTCTTCTCGTCCTCGAGCTTGATCTTCTCAATACCCTCGGAGGCTTTCTCAAGGTCCTTTTCGAGCGGGCCGTAAAATTCTCGCACCACGCTCACCCAGTCTACCTCGTCGGTGGCGATCTTATCCAGCTTGTCTTCCATCTGGGCGGTGTATTCCACGTTGATGATGTTGCCGAAGTGTTCTACCAGCATGTCGGTGACCACGAAGCCCAGCTCGGTGGGCTGGAAGGCTCCGCCCGTCTTGCTGACGTATTCGCGGTCCTGGATGGTGGCCAGTATGGGAGCGTAGGTGGACGGGCGGCCGATGCCGTTCTGCTCCAGCATCTTGATGAGCGTAGCTTCCGTGAAACGCAGCGGTGGCTTGGTAAACTGCTGTTCAGTCTGGATTGGAGGTAGCAACTTGAGAGCGTCGCCTTTTTCCAGCTTCGGCAGGGCGGAGGCTTTTTTATCCTCTTCGTCCTCTTCGTCTTTCTGCTCGGCGTAGAGGGTGATGAAGCCGAGGAAAATGTTCACCGAAGTCTGTGTGCGCAGCAGGTAGTTGGTCTTAGCTGCCTTGCTCTTCGCTTCGACATCGAGCGTGGTGTTATCGAAAACGGCCTCGGCCATCTGGCTGGCCACCATGCGCTGCCATATTAGCTGGTATAGCCTGTTCTGGTCGAGACCCAAGAATGTCTTTATGGACGCAGGCTCGCGCTTGATGGACGTAGGTCGGATGGCTTCGTGAGCCTCCTGCGCCCCCTTCACCTTCCCGGCGAAAACGCGCGGTTTGGCTGGTACATATTCCGCGCCGTACTTGCCGTCGATGAATTCACGCGCTTCGGTGACGGCCTGCTGCGCCACGTGGGTGGAGTCGGTACGCATGTAGGTGATAAGGCCGACGCTGCCCTCATCCCCCACGGGAAGGCCTTCGTAAAGCTGTTGCGCCAGCGCCATAGTTTTCTTGGCGGAATAATGGAAGCGCCGCCATGCTTCCTGCTGCAGGGTGCTGGTGATGAAGGGTGGGGCCGGGGAGCGCTTGACCTGCCGGGTGGCTATTTTGAAGACCGAGTATTCGGCCTTTTCCAGTTCGCCCTTGACGGCATCGGCGGTCTTCTTATCAGATACGGGCATTTTCTTGCCGTCCGCTAGCCCCACCAGCGTTGCTCTGAACTGTGGTTTGGCGGTGCCCTGTTTCAGAAGCTCGGCGGCTATAGTCCAGTATTCTACGGGCTTGAATTTTTCTATCTCGCGTTCGCGGTCAACCACGATCTTGACCGCCACCGACTGCACGCGGCCGGCCGAAAGCCCGCGGCGCACCTTGCTCCACAGCAGGGGCGAGAGTTTGTAACCCACCAATCGGTCCACGATGCGCCGCGCCTGCTGGGCGTCCACCAGGTGCATATCGATGTCGCGCGGGTGTTTGAAAGCCTCCTCGATGGCATCCGAGGTTATCTCGTGGAAGACGACGCGGCGGAAGACAGTTTTATCGATGCGGGTGGCTTCCGCCAGGTGCCATGCAATGGCCTCCCCCTCGCGGTCAGGGTCGGTGGCCAGATAGACGGTGGAAGCATCCTTCACGGCCTCTTTCAACTCTTTAACCGTCTTGCTCTTGTCGCGCGACACGACATACTTGGGTTCGAAGTCGTGTTCGACGTCCACGCCTATGCGGCTCTTGGGCAGGTCGCGCACATGTCCCAGCGAGGCCTTGATGACGTAATTTTTACCCAGCATGCGCGCCAGTGTTTTGGCCTTGGCCGGGGATTCAACGATTACCAGACTGTGTTTTGCCATAAAACTCTCTTCCTAATCTATCGTAACCGCGTAATTCTCGCGTGATTCTCGCACTACGGCATAATTCATTGCGCCCAACTGTTTCACCATGCCCTTGAGCTCCATCATGGCCAGTGTGCCGCTTACGGTGTGCGCCGGCAGTCGGCTGGCCTGGCAGATCTCATCTATATGAATCGGGGCGGCTCCCAGGTACTTAAGCAGTAGTGCCTCGGTATCGCTGGCGGGGATAACCGCTTTCATTTCCATCTGGTGGGCCGCTGCCGTCAGATTCAGTTCTTCCAGTATATCACTCACCCGCATGACGCACTTGGCACCCGCCTGAATGAGCTTATTGGTGCCGCTGGAGTAAGAAGACAGAATGCTGCCGGGAATAGCGAATACCTCGCGGTTCTGTTCGAGGGCAAGCTGTGCGGTTATCAAAGCGCCGCTGGTCTCGCAGGCTTCCACCACCAGCACCCCCAGGCACAGGCCGGATAGTATGCGGTTGCGCCTTGGGAAATTCTCAGGGCGCGGGCGCGTGCCGGGCGGATACTCGCTGATGAGAGCGCCGTGCCCGATGATACGCCTGGCGAGCTCGCTATTCTCTACCGGGTAAACGCTGTCGAGCCCTCCGCCCACCACCGCCAGCGTTCGCCCTCCGGCGGAAAGAGCCGCCTGGTGGCTGATGGCGTCTATGCCTTTGGCCAGTCCGCTGACCACGGTTATGCGGTTTCTGGCCAGGCCGGCGGCCATTTCCTCGGCCACCTGGCGCCCGTAGATGGTGGGCTGGCGCGTGCCGACGATGGAGACACACCATTCGTCCTCGGTCTTAATCTCGCCTTTTATAAAAAGTAGCGCCGGCCTGTTATATATCTCCTTAAGCCGCGCCGGATAAGCCTTGTCGTGCCAGGTTATCAGGCGGATGTCCATGTTGTTCAGTTTGAGCATCTCGGCATCGAGGTCGAGTTTTGGACGGGCCTGATTGATGCTCTTTACGGCGCTATCATCAAGCCCTGCCTGCTTAAGCTCAGCAGGGCCGGCGCACCAGGCGGCTTCGAGAGTCTTGAAGGCAGTCTCAAGCTGCCCGAAGCGCACCGGTCCGATGCCGGGTATCAGGCTGAAGCCGAGCCAGTATAAAAGTTCGCGCTTGTCCATTGAGTTGAATATTCTAACACGGGGTGAGGGTGCTGGCAATTTAGATCATAATCTCCTCTCCCTTGTGGAAGAGGACTTAGGTGAGGGGGTAGTATTTACCATTCTTGAAGATAGACTTGCTCTGAGCATAGCTGAAGGAAAGGCTGGCCGTATCATTCGGTGGCGTTTATCTGTTTTTTCAGGACTGCAAAAAACCGGTTCAACTGAACGAAACGACTGCCTATAAAGTTGGGGATAACTTTACACGTTAGCTTACCCTCATCACGTAAATGTTGGCGATGTGTCAAGAAAGAATGGATTAATGTACGCGTAAGATCAAGGCTTAATCCTCGCTTAACCACCATGTTTGAAAGCTTATAGTAAAACAAGAACAATTTTCCCCCATAGCTAGATGAAACAAGAAAGGGGAGGTGCTCCATCAACGCCTCCCCTTTGAAACCTATTACTCGTTGAAAATCAAGCCCAAATTAGCTTTGGGGCTTTCCCCTTCCTCTAGCTAGAAGAAACGTAGTCGCAAGAACGGCCCCAATTACCGCAGCAACTACAGCAGTAATAATAATACCCCACGGAGTGGAAGAGCCAGTACCCTGTGCTGGCGGTGTCGTCACGGTTGGCGATGCCGTTGTGATTTGCGATGCTGTGGTGCTTGTAGCCGGTGTCGAGGTAGTAGGCTTGGGTGGAGCTACGGTGAAAAAAATACCCGTAACCCAGGCACTGGTAAGCGTACCTGCCCTCGACCGCACCCTCCAGGAATAGGCAGTACCCTGGGTAAGCTCCATGGTCGGGGTATATGTAGTGCTGGATGAGTTACTTACATCTGCGATGAGAGTAACGAAGTTGGCGTTTGTGCTGAGTTGGAAGTCATAATTGACATAAGGAACTGCTACCCAACTGATGGCCGTGTTGGTTGGCACGTCACTTGCTCCGATAGAGGGACCGGCGCCGACAGTAGATGGCGCGTCTGGTGACTGGACCGCCAGGCTAAATGTCCAACCCGCGGCGATAGCCCCCACTCCAGCAAGCCCGCTCACCTGAACAGGGGTAGTACTGTTTGCTGCAGCCACATTGCTGATTTGGCCAAAGGTGTTGTCGCCCCAGGCACAGACAGTGCCGTCCGACTTCAGCGCCAGGCTATGAACTGAACCTGCACTGACAGCTGTAATCCCGGTGAGCCCGCTCACCTGAACCGGGGTAAGTCTATCTGTTGTAGTTCCATCGCCCAGCTGACCATTGGTGTTCTGTCCCCAGGCCCATACGGTGCCGTCTGACTTTAGTGCCAGGCTAAAGTCGCCCATTAGGTCAACGGCCACCACTCCGGTGAGCCCGCTCACCTGAACCGGGGTAAGTCTAGTTGTTGTGGTCCCGTCACCCAGTTCACCATAGGTGTTTAAGCCCCATGCCCAGACGGTGCCGTCCGATTTTACCGCCAGGCTATGGTGATAACCTGCGGAGATGGCCGCCACCCCGGTAAGCCCGCTCACCTGAACCGGGGTAAGCTTATCTACTGTAGTCCCATCGCCCACTTGACCATTGACGTTCCAACCCCAGGACCAAACCGTCCCATCTGATTTAAGCGCCATAGCTACGGCGGCGGCTCCATCCACGGCTATCATACCGGTGAGCCCGCTCACCTGAATTGGTGTAATTCTGGTTGTTGTAGTCCCGTCTCCTAACTGGCCATTGGTATTTCTGCCCCAGGTCCAGACAGTGCCGTCGGACTTCAGCGCCATGTTACTAAAACTGCCTGAACCTACGGCCACCACTCCGGTGAGCCCGCTCACCTGACCAGGGGTAGATCTATTTGCGGTAGTCCCATCGCCCAGTTGACCGAATTGGTTCTGGCCCCAGGCCCATACGGTGCCATCCGACCTTACAGCCAGGCTATGAGTTGAGCCTGTGTTGACAGTTGCCACACCGGTGAGCCCGCCCACCTGAAGAGGAGTAGGGCAACCTGTTGAGATCTGATATCCAAGTTGGCCAAAGTTGTCAAAGCCCCAGGTCCAGACGGTACCATCCGGCTTCAGCGCTATGCTATGGTTGCCGCCTGCGGTGATGGCCGCCCCCCTGGTGAGCCCGCTCACCTGAATGGGAGTAAGCTTATCTACTGTATTCCCGGTGCCCAGTTGACCAGAGGCATTGGCCCCCCATGCCCAAATTGTGCCGTCTGATTTCATCGCCATGCTATGCTGGTCACCTGCGTCAACAGCCACCACCCCGGTGAGCCCGCTCAACTGAACAGGGGTGAGTCTATCTGTTGTGGTCCCGTCTCCCAATTGACCATTATAATTTCTTCCCCAGGCCCAGACCGTTCCGTCAGACTTCAGAGCCAGGCTATGATATGATCCTACGATAACGGCTACCACTCCAGTGAGGCTGCTCACCTGAACCGGGGCAAGTTTATCCGTTGTGGTCCCGTCGCCCAGCTGACCGTTGGAGTTGCTGCCCCAGGCCCAGACGGAGCCATCCGACGTCAGTACCATACTATGTCGCAAACCTGCGCTGATAGCTGTCACTCCGCTAAGCCCACTTACTTGAAAGGGGATAGGCCTGTCTGTGGTAGTCCCATCGCCCAGTTGACCAAAGGCATTGTTGCCCCAGGCCCAGACGGTGCCATCTTTCTTCAGAGCCAGGCCATGGTTTCCCCCTGCGACGATAGCCAACACGTCAGTGAGCCCGCTAACTTGAACGGGGGTATTTTTATTTGCTGAAGTCCCATCACCCAGCTGCCCATTGCAGTTCAAGCCCCAGGCCCAGACGGTGCCGTCCGACTTCAGAGCCAGGCTGTGACTTGCGCCTGTGTCGATGGCTACAACCCCGATAAGACTGCCCACCTTAAGTGGGGTAGCTCTATTCGTTACCCCTCCGTCGCCCAGTTGACCAAAGGAATTGTTGCCCCAGGCCCAGACGCTGCCGTCCGACTTCAGAGCCAGGCTTTGGGCCAAACCTCCTTTGATGGCCGTCACCCCAGAGAGCCCGCTTACCTGAGCTGGTTCGGTAGTATAAAGTATAAGCGAATAGCCCAACTGACCATAGGAATTGTTGCCCCAGGCCCAGACAGGGTTCGTTGCGGCACTTACAGGAGATGCAAAAGCAAGCAAAGTGGAGAGGATTACCAGAGTTAAGGCTAGAGACATTGTTTTAAGGGCTTTATGTTTCAATTTATCTTGTAATCCTGACATCGTAAGCACCTCCTTGAGGCCTAGACGTTAATATACAACTCAGGCTCCGGGCTTTTTCCTGGCTCTTGTAATCACTATCGCAAGAATGGCCCCAAGCGCTCCAGCAACAAGCGCGGCAATGACGATAAAACCCCATTGTATGGAGGTGTCAGTCCCCTGTGCTGTCGTTGTCGTTACGCTTGGCGATGCTGTTACTGCCGACGATGTTGTCACAATCACAGAAGGTGTCACGCTGGTAGGCTTGGGCGGAGACACCGTGGTAAACGTGCCTGTAACCCAGGCACTTGTAATCGTAATTGCCCTGGAGCGTACTCTCCAATAGTAGGTGGTAGCCTGGGTGAGCGCCGTGGCCGGGGTATATGTAGTACTGGATGAGTTACTTACGTCCGCGATGAGAGTAACGAAGCTAGAACTTTTGCTGAGTTGGAAATCATAATTAACAAAAGGCACTGATATCCAGTTGATAGCGGTATCGGTTGGGACATCTTTTGCTCCGGTAGAGGGACTGGCGCCAACCGTCGATGGTGCGTCTGGTGCCTGGATCGCCAGGCTATGCCATTGTCCCGTGCCGATGGCCGCTATCCCGATCAGGCCGCTTATCTGTACGGGGATGGAGCTGTTTGCTGCCGCCAAATTGCTCAGCTGTCCATAGGTGTTGTCGCCCCAGGCCCAGACACTGCCGTCTGACTTCAGGGCCAGGCTATGGGTACGACCTACCGCAATCGCCGACGCTCCAGTCATCCCGGTTACCTGAACAGGAGTGTACCTATCCGTTTTAGTCCCATCACCCAGTTGACCTGCGCTGTTGACTCCCCAGGCCCAGACCGTGCCGTCCGATTTCACACCCATGCTAAAAAAATTGCCTCCGCAAACGGCCGCTACCCCGGTAAGCCCACTCACCTGCACAGGCGTAAGCCTATCAGTGGTAGATCCGTCGCCCAGGGCACCATATGTGTTGCCGCCCCAGGCCCAGACGGTGCCGTCAGACTTAAGGGCTAGACTGTGCTGTTGACCTGCACCAATGGCTATCACTCCGCTAAGCCCGCTCACCTGCACCGGGGTAGACCTACTTGTTGTCGTCCCGTCTCCCAATTGACCATAGCTATTATCGCCCCAACCCCAGACGGTGCCGTCTGATTTCAACGCTATGTTAGAGAAGTAATTGGCCGATATAGCTGTTACCCCGGTAATCCCGGCAACCTGAACAGGGATAAGCCTATTCGTTGTGGTACCGTCGCCCAACTGCCCGGCGTTGTTCCGCCCCCAAGCCCACACTGTGCCGTCAGACTTCAGGGCTATACTATGCATAACCCCGGCGCTGATACCTATCGCTCCCGTGAGTCCATTTACCTGAGCCGGGGTAGACCTATCTTTTGTAGTACCATCACCCAGCTGGCCAGCACTGCCCTGTCCCAAACCCCAAACAGTGCCATCCGACTTAAGGGCTAGAGTAAAGTAGTTGCCTCCGCAGGCAGCCGCCACTCCGGTAACCCCGCCCACCTGAAGAGGTGTAGGACAACCTACTGGAATTTCAAATCCCAGTTGACCAGAGCCGTTGGCGCCCCAGGCCCAGACGGTGCCGTCCTTCTTAAGCGCCAGGCTAAAGGTGCTACACGCAGCGATGCATATAATTCCGCTCAGCCCGCTCACCTGGACGGGCGTAAGCCTGTCTGCTGTATTACCGGTACCAAGTTGTCCGGAGGCATTGTTACCCCAGCTCCAGACGGTACCATCCTGCCTCAAAGCAAGGCTAAAGTCGCCACCTCCGCGGACTGCAGTAATCCCGGTAAGACCATTTACCTGAACCGGCGTAGACCTGTCTGTGGTAGTCCCATCACCTAACTTCCCATAGGTGTTCTGCCCCCAGGCCCAGACGGTGCCATCTGACTTCAACGCCAGGTTATGGTAGTAACCTGCACTGATAGCCGTTATACTGGTGAGCCCGCTCACTTGAACGGGCGTAAGTTTATCAGTTGTAGTTCCATCACCCAGCTGACCATTGGAGTTGCCGCCCCAGGCCCAAACGGTACCATCCGACTTGAGTGCCAGGGTATGGATGTTACCGGCATCAAGAACAACAACTCCGGTAATCCCGCTCACCTGAACGGGGGTAAGCCTATCGGTGGTCGTGCCGTCGCCCAGTTGACCGTTGCTATTGCCGCCCCATGCCCAGACAGTGCCGTCTTGCTTCACGGCCAGGCTATGCTGGTCACCTGCGGCGATAGCCATCACCCCGGTGAGCCCGCTTACCTGGACGGGGGTAGACCTTGTTGCTTTACTCCCATCGCCCAGATTACCACTAGCGTTGGCACCCCAGGCCCAGACGGTGCCGTCTGACTTCAGGGCCATTCCATGGACGCGGCCGCTACAAACTGCCGTCACACCGGTGAGTCCCACTGCTTGAACAGGGGTAGATTGATTTGCTGGAAATGTAGTTGTCCCATCGCCCAGCTGACCTATGGTGTTGTTGCCAAAGCCCCAGACCGTGCCGTCCTTCTTCAGGACTCGGCTGCACCCGTGTCCTTCGACATACACCACATCCGACAACCCGCTCACCTGGGCCGGTTCAGTAGAATACAGAACAAGCGAATAGCCCAATTGCCCAACGCTGTTGTTGCCCCAGCCCCATAAAGGATTTGTGGTAGCACTTAACGGAGAGGCAAAAACGAAGAGAGCACAGAGGACTACAAGAGTTAAAGCCAGAGATATTACCTTAGAGACTTTGTGGTTCATTTGAGATTCCTCCTGTAATACCCACTTTATGAGGTCGGTTTCACTATTGGCTCGGCGCCACCCAAGTGACCAATTACAGGTGGCGTGTCAGTGCCCCAAATGCATACCAATCAGCCAACAATATACTCGTGTGCGATGGCGTTTTCAATAGGTTTGCCCTGAACAAGACTGAATATTTCTGATACAGGGGTTGAAGCTCCCTGCAAATGAATATGGGTGTAGAACGATACCGGCTACGAAAACATCGCCATTATTACCTGATGGTAAAGATAATTTGAAACGTTCTGCCAAAGAGAATTATTCAATAAACAAATGTTCCTTTATTGATCTGCATTGGCCTTTTTCTGGCGCTTGATTGCAAGGTATTACCATACCAAGATCTGGCAGAACAATAATTATATTTCCATCCAGAGTATATAGGGATAGGTAGCTTCAATCGCTTCTGTAATCCTGAGGGTTCAGATGCAAATCAATACTGTATCCATTTAAGAATGCCGTATTTGCCCGCGCCTTTGTCGAGAAAGATATTCCAGTGTGGAGGTAAGTAGGTAAACACGATATAAGCGGTGCCGAGGATAATTATCAAGAGAATACCTATGAAATTCAACCAGCTAGGCATTTCTTGGCCCGTCATCATTTTGTAACTTATTAGTTGCCCTACGGCAGCGGCCAAACCGAAAGTGATGATATCGATAGCGAGGATAGAGTGTCCCACAATAGCTGTATAGGTATAGAATACGACTGAAATGGCAATCGGCATAGCATAAATGCTAATCGCCTTTACCCACCAGAAGTTTCGCCGCGACTCTTTGAGAAAGCGGTATTCCACCAGACCCCAGGTCAGTGCCGGCCAGAAAATGATCTTGAGGTGCTCCCATACGCTCTCATTCACTGCAGCAATCGCCCCTATGGGAGGCCAGTTTCCTGTGGCTGCGAACAAGAAATGCAAAGCTGATCCAGAAAAGAAAATGAATGCTATCCCCCATAGCTCCCATTTTAAAAGTGAATGCTTCACAATAACACTCCTCACTTAATAACTAACTATATTATCCTATCACAGATGGTTATACACAAAAAGGAACGATTATCTCCCATGGTTGGATAAAAGGTAGAGGGGGGAGCAGTTCTATATATGCCCCCCCCCTCCCTGGATACCTATAATACTTGTTGTTAATCAATCCGAAACTAGGCTCCAGGCTTTTTCCTTCCTCTAACAATAAAAAGAGCAGCTGAAAAAGAAGCCCCAACCACCAGAGCAATCACCACGGCGATAGCAGTAACCCATGGGGTGGAAGAGCCGGCACCCTGTGCTGGCGATGTCGTTATGGTTGGCGATGACGTTGTGATTGGTGACGCTGATGTGCTAGTAGTAGGCGTTATTGTAGTAGGCTTGGGCGGAGACACCGTGGTAAATGTGCCAGTAACCCAGGCACTGGTAAGCGTAATTGCCCTGGAGCGTACTCTCCAGTAGTAGGTTGTAGCCTGGGTAAGCGCCGTGGCCGGGGTATATGTAGTGCTTGTTGAGTTACTTACATCCGCGATGAGAGTAGCGAAGTTGGCGCTTGTGCTAAGTTGGAAGTCATAATTAACAAAAGGAACTGCTACCCAGTTGATTGTGGTGTTGGTTAGGATATCTTTTGCCCCGGCAGCCGGACTGGCGCCAACCAGCGATGGCGCGTCCGGTGACTGAATCGCCAGGCTATGCCATTGTCCCGTGCCGATAGCCGCAATGCCACTAAGCCCGCTTATCTGTACCGGGATGGAGCTGTTTGCTGCCGACAAATTACTCAGTTGTCCGTAGAGGTTGTCACCCCAGGCCCAGACCGTGCCATCTGATTTTAGAGCTATGCTATGGTTTCGGCCTGCAGCAATCGCTGACACTCCAGTTATCCCAGTCACCTGAACGGGAGTATTTCTATCTGTTTTAGTCCCATCACCTAGCTGTCCGGTGTTGTTAAATCCCCATGTCCAAACCGTGCCATCCGACTTTACAGCCAGGCTGAAAAAATTGCTCCCGAATATGACCGCTACTCCGGAGAGACCGACCACCTGCACCGGGGTAAGCCTATCAGTGGTAGTCCCATCGCCCAGTGCACCATACGTATTACCGCCCCAGGCCCAGACGGTGCCGTCAGACTTCAGGGCCAAGCTATGCTGTTGGCCCGCGCTGGCAGCCACCACCCCACTGAGACCGTTTACCTGCACTGGGGTAATCCCGGTTGTTGTCGTCCCGTTTCCCAGTTGACCATTGGCATTATCGCCCCAACCCCAAACGGTGCCGTCTGATTTCAACGCTATGTTTGAGAAGTAGTTGGCCGATATAGCTGTTATCCCGGTAAGCCCGGCAACCTGAACGGGTGTAAGTCTATTCGTGGCTGTCCCATCACCCATCTGCCCAACGTTGTTCTCTCCCCAGGCCCACACCGTGCCATCAGACTTCAAGGCTATGCCGTGCATAACTCCAGCGCTGATACCTATCACCCCCGTGAGCCCGCTTATCTGAGCCGGTGTCGTATGGTCTTTTAGAGTCCCATCGCCCAGTTGACCATAGCTGTTCTGGCCCCAGCTCCAGACGGTGCCGTCAGACTTCAGAGCAAGGGTAAAGTAGTTGCCTCCACAGGCGGCCACCACCCCGGTCATCCCGCTCACCTTAAGAGGCGTGGGGCGTCCTACTGGAATATCAAACCCCAGCTGACCGGAATTGTCGGTACCCCACGCCCAGACAGTATCATCATTTTTCAACGCCAGACCATACATGTTAGCGGCAGCGATGTTTCTTATTCCGCTCAGCCCGCTCACTTGAACGGGTGTAAGTCTATCTGTTGTATTACCGGTCCCCAACTGCCCTTGAGAATTGCCACCCCAGCTCCAGACGGTGCCGTCTTGCTTCAAAGCCAGGCTATTGTCACTGCCTCCACTGACTGCAGTGACCCCTGCAAGCCCGCTTACTTGAACCGGGGTAGACCTGTCTGTGGTGGTCCCATCTCCAAGCTGACAACTGATGTTCTGGCCCCAAGCCCAGACGGTGCCATCCTTCTTCAATGCCAGGTTATGGTAGTAACCTGCACTGATAGCCGTTACATCGGTGAGCCCAGTCACTTGAACGGGGGTAAGCTTATCGGTGGTAGTTCCATTACCCAGCTGGCCATTGGAGTTGCCACCCCAGGCCCAAACGGTACCATCCGACTTGAGCGCTATGGTATGAATATATCCAGCATCAAGAGCAACCATGTCGGTAATGCCGCTCACCTGAATGGGGGTGAGCCTGCTGGTTGTGGTACCGTCGCCTAATTGGCCATTGGCATTTTGGCCCCAGACCCAGAGGGTACCATCTAATTTTAGTGCTAGGCTATGGCTGCTGCCTGCTGCTATAATTTTCACATCGGTAAGACCACTTACCTGGACCGGGGTAGCCCTTGTAGCTTTACTCCCGTCACCCAGCTGACCCTGGCTACCGGCTCCCCAGGCCCAAACGGTACCATCCGACTTCAATGCCATACCATGGTTGCCACCGCTAACCATTGCAGTCACGCCGGTGAGCCCTACAGCTTGAACGGGGGTAGATTGATTAGAGGGAAATGTGGTAGTCCCGTCGCCCAGTTGGCCTATGGTGTTGTTGCCAAAGCTCCAGACCGTGCCGTCCTTCTTCAAAACTCGGCTTTGGGCCGAGTGTGCTTCGACATACGCCACATCCGACAATCCATTCACCTGGACTGGTTCAGTAGCATACACGATAATCGAATAACCCAGTTGCCCCTTGCTGTTGGCGCCCCAGGCCCACAAAGTATTTGTTGCGGCATTTACTGGAGAGGCGAAAACACATAGGGTGGAGAGGACTACGAGAGTTAAGGCCAAAGACATTACCTTAGAGACTTTGTGGTTCATTTGAGCTTCCTCCTGTAATAACAATGCTGAGATAACTCTGTCACTTAAACAAAACACCTACATTTCCCCGAGGTCATTTTCACTATTGGCTCCCTGTCACCCAAGTGCCCATTCATAGGTAACAGATCTTCGCCCCCCCCCGTAAACAAGCAACCACACCACTACGGGCGACCTTATAAATAGATTATTACCTTAACTTAAATCCAGTTCCTCCGACATGAAGGTCGGATACGAATACCCGCCCAACTTATTTTACCAGCATTGTCAAAAGATTCAATACCTAAGGTTCCCTTTTTACTGTGTGGCGTAAAACAACATTTTGCCTTGAAACCAATACCACCGGTGAAAGTCAAAAGCTTGGGAGGTTATTTAAGTACCTTATTTCATCGTTGTCAGATCCACTTCAAAACGC
>Ga0007798_10000504_pt1 | contig 14540 bp, 12 predicted proteins | sample CryBogmetaGMA17M_FD_60370 | JGI IMG/M metagenome (GOLD analysis project Ga0007798, IMG submission 60370) | Freshwater microbial communities from Crystal Bog, Wisconsin, USA - MA17M | ecosystem: Environmental > Aquatic > Freshwater > Lake | place: Crystal Bog, Wisconsin, USA | collected 2009-07-06
GTTCCTGATAATAAAGGGAGAGGGTATTTTGCACTCCAAATAAAGCACGTAGGGATGCCAATTATTTTTTAAGGAATGCTCTGAATCGCTGCTATTTAGGTTCCGGCTTGTCCGGGTTAGGTATTGATAATAAAAGCGTTTGTTTAAAACAGATTTTAAATTTTTTTGGGTGGATATTTATCTTGCAATAACCGAGAAATCCATATAAATTGTGTCGAAAATGATTCAAAAGTTACATAGGTTTTGATCCTTCGTCCATATAAACTTTACCCGCGTTGAGGATTCCCAATTTTACCGCCATCATCATGGGCTTATTGGGCGAACACCAATAAATATATCTTTTATCCGTTCGAAAATTGAATATCCTATGACACTAAACTACTAGGTATTTTTACGTATTGTTATTTCCACGATATTAAGTTCATCTTCAACATTAATAGAATTTTGATTGGGGGCCAGACCAATATCCATCCCTTTAACAAGTCGCTGCACATTGTTGTATATCGGATTTTCAAGCGGGAATTTTTAAAGATACTGATTTATTCAACGCTGAGAACCTTGCCTTGAATTTAAATAGCGGCAAGCGGGTAGTAACTTTACGAACCCAATAACCGGCATCCGGCGTTATCTAATTTTTTGACTGGGAGGCCGGCATGTTTGACACAATGAATCTGCAAAACAATTGGCCTGGCACTGGAAACTAATAAGAATACCATGCTGAAATTAGCCATCAAGGAATTTGGCGAAGCTATTTATGGGATATTCATAACAAATTATGTGTATTTAAATAAAGAATTTTAATTCTGTCGTCAAAGCTTTAACCTCTACTAATAAAACAAGTCAGTTATTGTGTTAGAAGCTGTGTTACCTAGATCGGCTAAGCTAAGGCGATTTTATCAACTTGAGGAGTAATATCATGAATAACACTGTTACAAGCTGGTTGAATAAATCCCGTGAAGAACTCGATGAAATTTATCGTAACGCCAGACCTGGCAACATACCCAGTGGCGACACCCAGGGTATTGCCATTTTGTCTGGATCTCTATTCTCAAAGATTGTTGCCTTGCTGGCACGCACGTTTCTTTGGCAAGGTAAAGTGTTCGATCTGTTTTGTCCCACAGGCGATGCCGGTATCTTGGTGAACAAGATCACTCCTTTCAGCCTGACATTTATTATTGCCAAGGTTTACCGTGACATTAGCTGGCTGGATGGTAGAGACACCATAGTAATTGACTACTCTAAGACATCGTTCGTTGCAAAAGTAATCCGTGACGAAATAAGAGAGATCGAACCTGGTGTTTATCTTGGTAAGGTTTGGTGGGGGAAAAAACACATTTTAGATTTTGCTTTGACCAAAACCAACACTGACTAATTCGCATTTTAATGCGACACTGGAGGTAGCCACCATGAAACCTCAATCCACTTTTATGATCTGTGCAGCTGTCCGTGAAGGTCAACTGGAAAGCCTGCGTGACTTGTTGCGCAGCATGAATATTAGCCACAAAAAAAACGGTTTGGTAAATCCCGATAACTCGCTAATTCCATTTAGTCGATTTCCTAACCTACACGTGGCGCGGTTTGTGATTATTGAAGCGACTACTGCCGACGACATCAAAGCCTTTGGGTTAGAACCCAAGCCTTGGTCACCCACCTTGGCATTTCTAGGGGATATTGATGGTGATAGAAATGATTTTTTTGATCAGCTAGTTGAGCTGGCCGAGCAGGGGCTGACGCAAATATTCTCGTTTTGCATCGCCTTCCCGGATGCCAACAGCAACCCCCTAAAACACTGGCTGCAAACTCATGACGTAGAACCCGATGCTAACTATGTTAACTGGCTGGGTCGTACCGTCAAACAAGTTCATGAGGAAGCAGCGCTACATCGATGTTTAGCTGAGTACCTGCCACAAGCTGTCGATGAAGTTAGGCATAACACCACTAGCCCGTTAAGCTTGCAACAGCAGTTGCGTCAAAGTCTGCTGTCCTACGTGGAAATGCAAAAACAGACTGGTCGGTTAATCTTAACTGCACCGGAATGCACGCCTTGTCGATGGCAGTTAAGAAATCTACTACATAAAATCGGTATACCGTTAGTCTTGTTGTTGCTGTTACCGCTATTTTTATTGATTGCGCCCATTTTCCTGTTACGCATACGGATGTTGGAACAATCCGATCCTGAGTTGTTCATTCGTCCCACCCGCGAGCACATCAAGCAATTGTCGGCACAGGAAGATTGGTACGTGACTAATCAGTTTAATGTCTTTGGTTATGTTAAACCCGGGTTGGTTAGATTATTGACTTTCAAGTTTATTCTGCTGCTCACCAACTATATCGCCAGACATATTTATATACACGGCTTTCTAACCCGTATCAAAACCATCCATTTTGCCCGATGGGTGTTTCTGGATGATAACCAGCGAGTTTACTTTGCCAGTAATTACGATGGCAGCCACGAAAGCTATATGGATGATTTTATTAATAAAGTTGGTTGGGGATTGAACTTGGCTTTCGGTAACGGCATCGGTTATCCCAGAACGCGTTGGTTGATTAAAGAAGGTGCGGCCCGTGAGCACCAATTTAAATATTCGCAACGGCGACACCAATTTCCTTCCGAAGTTTGGTACAAGGCATATCCGGATTTAACTGCCACAGACTTAGCACGAAACCATCGAATCAGGCTCGGTTTGGAAGTCCGTCAGGCCAGTGATGCTGATATTAGTGAATGGTTAAGTCTCATCTAAAGCTTAGGAGTCATGGCAATGAGAAAATCCGGTGATTTTGAATATGATGATTTACAAGGGTTAGTGCGCTTTGCTTATGGCAAGTTACCTGAGACATGTTTTATGTTGTTGAACATAGCCGATGCGTCTGCGGCCAAACAATGGTTGAGCAATGCACCTATCAGTAATGCCGGGTCTATCGATCCCTTGCCAAAAACAGCTTTGCACATTGCGTTTACTGTGGCTGGTCTGCGTCAATTAGGCTTAACTGATACGGTAATAGAGAGCTTTCCCGACGAGTTTATAGTGGGGATGTCCGGTGATGAAAGTCGTTCTCGTCGGTTGGGCGATGTCGATGAGAATGCACCGACTCGTTGGCAATGGGGTGGAGATGCCGACAATCTACCACATGTCTTATTGCTGTTATATGCGGAAAAAAACGCTATCAACAACTGGCGTAAAACCGTTGAAGACCGTTTTTTTACAACAGCTTTTACCTTGCTGAAGGAACTACCTACTACAGATTTTCGTAATGCAGAACCCTTTGGTTTTGCCGACGGCATTAGTCAGCCAGTAATCGATTGGACTCGTCAGCAAAGTACCGATGCACATGACCGAGATAGTTATTCCAATCTACTAGCCATCGGCGAGATTGTGTTGGGTTATCCTAACGAATACAGTCAATATAATCCAAGGCCACTGTTTAATCCAAAAACAGAACCCGCAGCAATGGTTTTGCCAAATGCCGAAGACCAGCCTGCACTAAAGGATTTCGGCCGTAACGGTTGCTATTTGGTGCTGCGACAACTTGATCAGGATGTACTTGGCTTTTGGCAGTTTGCTGATCAGGCTAGTGATCATGATTCCGATAAACGCCAACAATTGGCGGAGGCAATGGTGGGCAGGCATCTGGACGGTTCACCTCTGGTTGCAAAGTCTAAAATCGATATTCCCGGTATTGACAGCAATGACGCAAACAACCTGTTTACCTACAATGATGACGCGCAGGGTTTGAAGTGTCCCATCAGTGCACATGTGCGCAGAGCAAACCCGCGTACTGGCGAGATGACTCCAGGGCACAGCAACTGGCTAACTCGATTTCTTAAAATCCTGGGTTTTTGCAATAAACGACCGGATGACGATTTAGTGGCTTCATCCCGTTTTCATCGATTGTTACGACGCGGTCGCAGTTATGGTCCAGTGTTATCACCGGATGCGGCGCTAAAGCCAGACGCACCAGTTGCTGAACGTGGCCTGCAATTTATCTGTTTGGTTGCCAATATATCTCGTCAATTTGAATTTGTGCAAAACGCCTGGGTTATGAACAGTAAATTCGGCGGAATACAACTGGAGCGAGACCCGTTGTTGGGGCATCGGCGACAATTATACGATGGCGATAGCACTAATCATTTTAATCGCCCCGACCCAACCGGACTCACCCAAAAAATCTGTGCCTTGCCACAATTTATTACCGTGCGCGGCGGTGGATATTTTTTTATGCCAGGGCTGCGTGCTATCAAATACCTTGCAGCCTTACCTAACCACGGGAGCGGTAAAGTGTCATGACTATCAAGACCCGAGTCCTGAAAATAATCCATTGGTTTTTACTGAAACTTTTACACATCGAACGCCGTTTTGAACCTTGGTTTCGGCCGCAATGGAATGCTTTGTTTCGAGAGCCCAGCGTTCGTTTTGTGCAGTTTTTAATCAATCTCACTAGAAAAAATCAAGGCCTGCAACTGGCAGAAGAGCATATTGATACCGATGAAGAAGAAAGTCTGGATAAAATTATCGATCAAATGGCTGACCAAATGCGTAGCCGATTTAAACCAGGTGGCTATGAGCGAGGCGGTAATACCAAAACTCATGGTGTGGTGAAAGCCACGGTTACCATACGTGATGATCTACCAGAAAATTTACGCAAAGGCATATTTGCCACAGCAAAAACTTACCCAGCCTATGTGCGTTTCGCCGGGCCAGGGCCGGATGTGCCATCAGATATTGAAGACGTCGGTTTTTTAAGCATGTCCGTCAAATTAATGGGTGTGCCGGGTGAAAAACTTTGGGATGAAGAAAAATTTACCCAGGATATTATCACTACCAGTGGCGGACCTACCTTCGTTACACCCAACAGCCGCGAAAATGTGAAATTGCAGTATTGGAGCTTACAACGGATGGCCTTGTATTATTTCATCAACCCGTTTGACCATCACTTTCGGGATATGATGATGCAAAGCCTTTATAACGAAACCCAATATAACCCGCTAGGGGTTCGGTACTGGAGTTGTACACCGTATTTGATGGGCGAAGGTCAGGCTGTGATGTATTCATTCGTGCCCAAAACCAAAGTGGAAACCCGCATCCCTGGTTTGCCGTTCGGCAAAGTGCCGTTCAATTATCTACGGGAAAACATGATCAAAACGTTGAGTCAAACAGATGTGGAGTTTGATTTGATGGTGCAAGTACAGATCGATCCGCATTTAATGCCCATTGAAGATAGCTCTGTACGCTGGCCGGAAAAATTATCCCCATTTTTCCCCGTGGCCACCGTGCACATACCAAAACAGCAAATTGAATCGCCAGCGCTAATCGAATTTACCAAACGGCTAAAAATGAATCCCTGGCATTGTTTGCCGGAACATAGGCCGTTGGGCAATTTAAACCGTGCGCGCCGCCGCTTGTATTTTGAGTTATCTAAATTTCGCCAGCACATGAACCAAACCACCCATATTGAACCGACAGGAGATGAGCTATTTGAATAATTTAGTTTTAGAGGAACGATTCAGGGAATAATCAGCCATTATTTTCAGAAGTGTTTCGCGCCTTATTTTAAAGGCGGTTTTCTCACGGACAGGCGATGATTGGTGGGGTGCAAGTAATTTGATTGAGTATAGGTTACTAACAGATGATTCGCTGAATAATTAATTTTTAGATATGAAGTATTAATACCTTGGAAATGGAACAACTGCTTGTTACCTAAGCTTCAATAACAAACTGTAAGTATGACCTTATCGGTAGCGCAACGTTCCTGTTTTAACAGATGCACCGAAATCCTTTATTCCCTAGGGGGTTTTTTGTAATGATTATTGAATCACTATTCAAAGAGGGTCAGAAATGAAAACAAAAACAACTTTAGCTGCCAGTTTATTGCTTGGACTTATTTTATACAGCCTAAACAGTTGGGCTACCTTCGATACCAAGCCCTGCAATCTTGGGCAAGTAGGAAAAGTCATCGACGAAGCCAAATGTGTTGGTCGAACACCGGAGAGTTTACCGGCAGCCGATGAGGATTATTTTCAGGATATGGATAATGGTTTTACCAAAAACCCTGCCGCAGTCGCAGTCGAATTGGCTCCCTATCTGCCTGGAATTACGCCGGCAGAAGCGGTTAAACGCATGGCAATTGGCCGTAACAACTGGATAGTATGGACAGCGGGAAATGACCGCTTATGGGATAAGCTTGGTTATGATAGCCGTGGTAATCTGGATTTTTTAAAATCCTTATCCAATCATCCCGGTTTACAGTTTAGCCGGGATAACCGCTGGCATTATCTAGGTTTGGTTAATGAGCCGTGTTTTGAAAAAACCACTAAGCCACGAGCGGATCGGTTTGGGTTATGGTTGGATGTGCGTGCAAAAGATTGTCCAAACGATCCGTTTGAAAATGAACAAAAATACCCTGGCGTAAAAATTGGCGCCAGAGGCAAAAATATTCCCGAAGGTTCGTATTACGGCTATGCCACTGGCGTGGTTGGCTTGCGCTTATTTCCCAATCCGGCTTTTGATGAAAAAGCCCAAAAACATTGGGATCCTGAAAAATTTTATAACGATCCCGGTTATTACAATGACAAAAACCTAATCAGACCATATCGTGTCGGTATGTCTTGCGGCTTTTGTCATGTTGGCCCAAACCCAACCAACCCGCCTAAAGACCCTGAACATCCAAAATGGGAAAATCTCAGCTCAAATCCAGGGGCGCAGTATTTTTGGATAGATCGGATTTTTATTTGGGATGGTGATCATTCCAGTTTTCCTTACCAATTGTTTCATACCTCACGCCCTGGAGCATTGGACACTTCTTTAGTTTCCAGTGATTATATCAATAACCCTCGTACCATGAATGCTGTTTACAATTTAGGGGCTAGATTGGCCAATGCAAAAAAGTTTGGCATGGAAAAATTGGTTGGCGGCAATGTCGACAATAAACAGCTAAATGAATACGCGCCCTCCGGCAGTCCATTGAATGACTTTTTTACTGCGCCGGATACCGTGTTTACACCACGCGTACTCAAGGATGGCTCTGATTCTGTTGGCGCTTTAGGGGCTTTGAATCGTGTTTATGTAAATATTGGCTTGTTTAGTGAAGAATGGACTGAGCATTTTAATCCGTTGCTGGGTGGCAAACCTGTTACACCCATTTTTATCAAAACCTCACGTCAAAACTCAACCTATTGGCAAGCGAATGAAAGCCAAACACCTAATTTGGCCTTGTTCTTTCTAGCTTCCGCGAAACCGGATTATTTAAAAAATGCCCCTGATGGTGAAAAGCACCTGTCGTCTGATTCGGCAGTATTATCCCGTGGCAAGACCGTATTTGCCGAAACCTGTGCTCGTTGCCATTCAAGTAAGCTACCGGAAAAAGCCTATACCTTTTTTCCCAATGGCTGTGTTGGTAAAGATTACCTGACTTGCTGGAACAAATACTGGGATTACGCAGGTACTGATGAATTTAAAAAAGATATGAAAGAGATTGTCTTGAAAGATGATTTCTTAAAAGATAATTACTTATCCACGGAATTGCGGGTGCCAGTGACCTTATTGGAAACCAATGCCTGTAGTCCATTGGCAACCAATGCCATTGAAGGCAATATTTGGAATGACTTCTCCTCCGAGTCCTATAAAAGTTTGCCGTCAGTTGGACAATATACCGTACATAACCCATTTACAGGCAACCCTTGGACTTATCAAATGCCTGCTGGAGGGCGTGGCTATACCCGTCCACCTTCTTTAATTAGTGTGTGGTCTACCTCACCGTTCCTGCTCAATAATACAGTGGGTGAGTTTAATCCTAGCCCTGCAGTTGAAGACAGGTTGCAATCCTTTAATAGTGCTATTGAGCAAATGTTATGGCCGGAAAAACGCAAAGGTAACCTGCAATATCAAACCGCCAATGGCAAAATTTTGCCTGGATGGGTGGATAGAACCAGCGAGTCCAGTTACCTTAGAGTGCCATCCGCTTATCTGCCCAAGTTACTGGATAAGCTGCTGGGCATTATTGATGACGGTAAATTTAAAGGCGAAAAAGGCTTGGAGATTGGTCCTATTCCCAAAGGCACTCCGATCAATTTTTTAAGCAATATTGATTTGGATAAGCGGGATGGCATTGTCGACAGAATAAAACACGATGAACAATTGTTAGCATTATTGATCAAAATTAAACTTGATTTAAGGGCGTTACCGAAAAATGCCAGTGATGAAGAAGCCTCCAAAGTCTTTCAAAACCTGATCGACCCACTGATTAAAAACAGCAAATGCCCGGATTATGTTGTTAACCGTGGGCATTATTTTGGTACTGATTTCTATCAAAACGCCAGTAAAGAACCTGGATTGAGTGATAGCGATAAAAAAGCCTTGATTGAGTTTTTGAAAACATTGTAGATGCGCTTTGTGCCGGGCTATTAGCATCACTATCGTTTGAACGCGAATAGCCCAGCATTGATAATCCAAGATGCCAAACAATTTAATGGCAATACTTAAGGAGGAAAAATATGGAGCATGAGTATGAATATATCGTTGTCGGCTCTGGAGCTGGCGGAGGTACAGTCGCTGCCAGATTGGCTGAACAAGGTAAAAAAGTACTGGTACTGGAAGCCGGGGGCGATCCGCGCTTGCTACAAGGTGATAACTTGGCCTACCCGGATGAACAGCGCCTGCCTGACGATTACGATGTACCCGTGTTCCACACCTTTTCTACTGAAAACGCCGCTATGCGTTGGGATTACTTCGTGCGTCATTACAGTGACGAAGAAACTCAAAAAAAAGATTGGAAATATGTGCCTGAACAAAAAGGCGTGTTGTATCCAAGAGCGGGTTGTTTGGGCGGTTGTACTGCACATAATGCCATGATGACGCTGTATCCACACAATTCCGATTGGGATGACATTGCTGAGATAACCGGAGATCCTACCTGGAAAGCCGATAACATGCGTAAGTATTTTGAGCGCATAGAAAACTGCCACTATCGCTGGTTAGATCGTTTTCTGGCAAAATTGGGCATTAATCCTTCCCGTCACGGTTGGAAAGGTTGGTTTCAGACTGAAGTGGCATTGCCGATGAAGGCGCTACACAAAGATAAAGAACTCGTGTCTGTCATCAAATATTCCGCGCTAAACGCCGCCCTGTTATTACCCACCAATTGGGCAAAATTTAAAGCATTCTTGTTTATGTTGGTTAAACGAATCAATCCACTAGATCCAAATGACTGGTGGTTTGTGCAAGGAAATACTGAGGGCCTTTGTTTGCCAACTTTAGCCACTAAAAAGGGTAAGCGACACAGTACGCGTGAGCGTTTACTAGAAATACAAGCAAAATACCCTGAGCGATTGTCTATCGAACTCAACGCTCTGGTAACCAAAGTTATCCTGGATGAAAACAACCGTGCAATCGGTGTTGAATATTTACAAGGTGAAAAACTTTACAAAGCCCATGCAGAGCCCAGCAATAGTCCTGGTAACCACTTTAGCGTTTATGCCTCCAAAGAAATCATACTGGCTGGTGGCGCTTTCAACACGCCACAACTGCTCATGCTTTCAGGCATAGGGCCAAAGGAAGAGTTAAGCAAGCATCAGATTCCAGTCAAAATTGATTTACCTGGCGTGGGAAAAAACTTGCAAGACCGTTATGAAGTCGGCGTGGTCAATCGAATGAGAACGGATTGGCATGCGCTTAAAGGCGCAACATACAGCCGTGGCGATACTCAGTATGAAGAATGGCTAATACATCATAAAGGCGTGTACACCACAAATGGTGCCATATTAGCTGTCATCAAGCGTTCGTTTGAAAAATTACCGTTACCGGATCTGTTTTGTTTTGCTCTGCTGGGTGACTTTAGAGGCTATTTCCCGAAATATTCCGCACTGATTAAAGAAAGTAGCAATTACTTAACTTGGGCCGTGTTGAAAGCCCATACTTTAAACCGTGCTGGCGAAGTTACCTTGGCTTCTAATGATCCGCGCGACAAACCCCACATCAACTTCCGATATTTTGAAGAAGGCAGCGACAAATCCGGACAAGATTTGGATGCCGTTGTCGAAGGAATTAAGTTTGTTCGTAAAATAACCAAACCCTTGTTTGAGTTAAAGTTGTTAGTGGACGAAGAGCTACCAGGCAAGCACATCCACACTGATCAACAGTTACGTGACTATGTCCGAAATAACGCCTGGGGACATCACGCTTCTTGCACCTGTGCCATTGGTAATGATAACGACCAAATGGCCGTACTGGATACTCATTTTAATGTGCGTGGTACATTGGGGTTGCGGGTGGTGGATGCTTCCGTATTCCCTAGGGTACCCGGTTTTTTTATTGTTTCCTCAATCTATATGATAGCGGAAAAAGCTGCTGATACTATTTTAGGTTGTATCGCTAAAGTTTAGTTAAAACCAGATAAATAGAACGCAAAAACCTAAACTTTAGGACTTGGATTAAACGTCTGGTACGTAAAATAATTTGCTTTTCCAAGCTGGAATTGATGCATGATACGGTTATCGGATTTCTGATCACTAAAATTGAGTTTGGACTTGATATTTACAGATGATTACATGTTTTACAACTACCCTTAATATGTTAAGGAGAAGGCAATGAGTTCAGAAAAATTGCAGTTCTTTCGCTTATTAACTCCGGCGCTGTTCATATTTATCACCCCGATCTCTCTGGCGGAAAATGCCCCCGGCGTTCGACAGGGATCTCCTGGTGAGGGTGCGCCATTTTCAAAACTGACTCCAATTGAATTGGAATTGTTCAACGAAGGGGTGCAACGCGCCATTCAATTAGAGGCCGTGTGCGACGACTGCGCAGATCAGAAAATCGGCAGTTTTACAGAACCCACGCAGGCAAACTTTGTCACGTTGACGAACTCGGCTGGTTTGGGTGCACGGCTTAACGGCGACCAGTGCACCGTTTGCCACAATCAACCCTCACTCGGCGGTTCTGGCGGTTTCCTGGTGCCTAACCCACAGGATCCGCCAAATCAACATCGTCCGCCTGAAAACCCGATGTTCGATCTTATTCCGCACCGTAAAGGGGCCACAAACCGTGTACCTTCGTTTATCCAACAGTTCGGACCAATCCGTGAAGTTTAGGTAAGTCAGTAACAAAAAAGGAGATGACATATGAACAAACTATCAAATTTTGGTGTTTTAGCTGGGATGGTAGCAGTAGTTTTCGCTTTGTCTGCGACTGAAGTTCTAGCTATTGGTCCCTATGGAGCTATTGCATTTAATAGGGGTACAATGCATTTTGGGGATTCGTGGAACCAAGACACCCCCGCACAAGCCGAGGCTTTAGCCTTAGGAGCTTGCAATGAGGACGGGTGTCGGATTGTGGTCCAGGTTGCATATAGCTGTGGCGCAATTGCAGCAGATAGCTCTGGTTTTGGAATCGGAAATGCCCGCTCACGCCGGGAAGCCGATGCAGAAGCGATAGCACAATGCGGCAGTGGAGGTTGCCGAATACTCGCGTCGGACTGTAGTCCCATGAATTAGTGGAGTATATTGAACAATCATGCGGACTTAGAATTTATACGTAAATAAGTAGTTGATAAAAGATATCTGTGTATGAAAAAATTACGATTTTCACCGACAGGATCGTAATGTTATGAAAAGGTTGGCTAGTTGAAAGGTTTCAGATGAATTTTGGGGTCGCATACAGCCATTAATACCCAAACGCCTTCTGAACGCTGGTAAAGTATATCAACGTATAGCCGGAGGCGGAAGAAAGCCTCAGTCACCGAGAAAAGTTTTTGAAGGAATCATTTCTGTGTTACGAACAGGCTGTTAATGGAAGGTATTGCGTGGGACTCGCAAAGCCTTGATGGGACAATGGTAAAAGCGCCTTTGGCGTTGGAAGTGGTTGGGAAAAACCCGACAGATCGAGAAAAAAACGGCTGTAAGCGAAGTATCCTGACCGATAAAAAAGATTCGCGCAAAGCGGGCTGGGGCAAGATGGTGTTGGCATCGGTTCGACGTAGCGGGAATCCGAACAAGCTCCTCAACGACGCCGGTATTGTTCTTAAACGGAGACCTTTCGCCACACGATTTACATTTCAATAACCTAAGGCTCATTCCACCGTCAGTATATCGTGTAATAGTCGTGATCAGTATTTTTAGATTTAAGCTTCGGCTCAATGCCGTAATTCGAGTATGCCGGGTTCTTGCAAAAGTTGTATTGGATGTCCGAGACAGCAGGTGTAATGCGCTGCGGCTTTGTTCGCAAGAGGGGGGCTTGTCAATATCCGAGTCTGCACATGATTTTATCTTTGACATGGATAGTCCTGATATTCAATTGTATCAGGACGATCATAGCGATAATGCATAAATTTTCAACGCACTATCGGAGAGGCTTGACTTTAGTGTCGTTTGTTTAAACTTACCCAAGTTTGTGCCGATGGATTGTGAAGTGTGGAATCGGACTACAAGGGGCTGATGGTTGGTTGATTTTTGTTTGGTTTTTGGATCGGGTGATAGTGGCATGCGCTCGGTGAGTGCCGAAAGAATAAAAAATGGTGCTTGCGATAATGGATTTAAGGTGGGATACTTTAGGTGGATAGTTTGAATTTCCTATCCATAAGGCGGCGGCCGAATCTGCTATGGAAGCAGCAAAGGCTGCTGCATCAACCGCTACTGCGGTTGCTCATCAAGCTGAAGCGGTCTCCTTGCAGGCAGCAGCAGAAGCAGCTAAGGCAACATTAGCAACAACCGATGCTGCAGCACTTGATGTAAAGATGTCCAATGCAGCCGTCAAATCTGCCAATAAATCTCGCAATAGACCTAATTAGTTTTTTGAGCTGCTTATAAAATGAAATTTTCTTGGATCTTTATACTCCTCGCTTTTTCTTTATCATTTTCATCGTCGGCCATCAACGATCAAACAAGGCCTTTAATTGAAAAATCCATTCAGGCCGAAGATGCTGGGAACTACAAAGAAGCTATTAAGCTAGACCAAAAAATCCTTACATTAGAGCCTAATAGCTTTGAGGCAACAAATTCTATAGCTGGTTTATATGGATTACTAGGACAGTTTGATCAAGAAATTTTATGGGCAAATAAAGCTATAAAAATAGCTCCCAGTAACTTTAATGGATACATCAACCTTGGTAATGCTCTAGCGGGCACTGGAGATATGAAAGGGGCTGAATTATCTTATATGAAAGCGCGTCAGTTAGGGCCAGACGCTCCTCTTCCGATTTATAGCTTAGCACTACTATCTGAGCAAAGTGGAGATGAAAAAAAGGCTGCGATCCTCTACGAAAAATCAATCGAACTTGATCCTAAATTTGAAAATGGATATTTAAATCTAGCTGCCCTGTATGCGAACCAAAAACAATTTGGAGTTGCGTTGGACTACCTCAATAGGCTACTTATCATTAATCCCAAGAACGGGGATGCAATTGCAATGAAACGCCAAATCGATCAATATCTCAAAAAACAGCGTTGAATAACTCAACCAGATTGAGAAGTAATGAACATCAAATTATTACTATGTGATGACTTCTTGTTTGACCAAAAGTGGCTAGATGGTAGGTATCTTGGATGAAACTTTAAAACCCAAAAACCCTGATAGGTTTACTGGCTGGCGGAGAGGGATGGATTCGAACCCTCGGTAGGTTTGATCCTACGCCTGATTTCGAGTCTTTTGTAAATCCCATATAAATAAACGACTTGAGATCAATTCATTTCCGCACACTGCCTTTATCAACGGGCTTATAGCCCTTTATCTGTATGGATGTACTTTTGAGCTGCGGAAACGATTTTGAATGTTTTTAACCTGAAATTAATGTCATGAGAATTACGGCTCTGAGAGCAAAGGATAATCAAACCTGTGCTAACCAGCAATGCGTTAAGACCTCAAGCTGTGCCACGAATAGGCTCTCTAGCTGGGAGATCGTTAAATGCCCTGATGGAGTGGTAGAGCGTTTGAGCGGTTTCATTCAGCAGTTAATTCTTGATAAAAAGTATTTTGACGACGGTGGCTTTATCGACGAGCACTTCAACGATGGTGACTGGCCCTGGATAAAGGCTCTTATCCTCAATAACCAGACACCCTTTGTGACCTTCTGGCCTTGTACCGATGGTTGTTTAGCCAGTATTAACTATCCATCACTAGAAATTCAGCCTGAAGAGCGCTCGTTACTTGAGCAGTGGTTTGATTATGTAGTAACCACTGGTTGACCACATTTACCGGTGTTATTGCATGAAAGCTTACGCACAAAAATCATATTTTTTCATTGCCACCAAACTTTTTAAGTTATTCAATCACAAACTAAACACCTACCAACCACCAGCTTTAGCTTGTTGGTTTGAGTTACGGATTGAAAGTTCGGATAGCTTCATTCAGGGATATGAGGATGTTTATTAAGGGCGACGACTGAACGGCAGCAATCGAATTTAATGCTGATGTTGGTTGAGATTAACCATCGGGCAGGAGTTGGCCGTAATGCAAAGCTTTGCATTACGGCCATTATGACCAGTGTCTTTTTATGCACAGTACTTTGCCGCGAGCGAGATGCAGTCTGGGTTAGAAGTATCAATCACGCTCGCGAGC
>Ga0007798_10000507_pt1 | contig 14466 bp, 13 predicted proteins | sample CryBogmetaGMA17M_FD_60370 | JGI IMG/M metagenome (GOLD analysis project Ga0007798, IMG submission 60370) | Freshwater microbial communities from Crystal Bog, Wisconsin, USA - MA17M | ecosystem: Environmental > Aquatic > Freshwater > Lake | place: Crystal Bog, Wisconsin, USA | collected 2009-07-06
TTTAAAACCAGCTTTCTGCCCAATGACGGCGTGGGTTTGGCGCGTATGGAATTTATTATTACCGAATATATCAAAGCGCACCCAATGGCCTTGATACACCCAGAGCAGGTGCAAGACTCCAACGAACGGGAACAGCTTAACGACTTGACACGCCACTACGAAAAGCCCGAAGACTTCTTTATCCAACGCCTGTCAGAAGGCGTGGGCACCATTGCCGCCGCCTTTTATCCAAAACCTGTCGTCGTGCGGATGTCTGATTTTAAAACCAATGAATACGCCACCTTATTGGGTGGACGCTGGTTTGAATTTGACGAACCCAACCCCATGATTGGTTTTCGCGGCGCTTCACGTTACACCCATCCGGCCTACGCAGAAGGCTTTGCGCTGGAATGCGCCGCCATGAAACGGGTGCGTGACGACATGGGCCTGACCAATGTCATCCTGATGATTCCGTTTTGCCGCCGCGTCCAGGAAGCCCAAAAGGTGCTTGATTATATGGCGCAACTGGGCTTAACGCGCGGCGAAAACGGCCTGGAAATTTATGTGATGTGCGAGATTCCCAATAACGTCATCTCGATTGATGCCTTCTCCGAACATTTTGACGGCTTTTCCATCGGCTCCAATGACCTCACCCAACTGACCTTAGGCGTAGACCGTGATTCAGCGATTGTTTCCGAAGACTTTGACGAACGCGACCCAGGCGTTAAAGAAATGATCCGGCTGGCCGTAGAAGGCTCAAAACGCAACGGCAAACATTGTGGCTTGTGCGGCCAAGCCCCATCGGATTATCCGGAAATGGCAGAATTTCTGGTAGAAATCGGTATCGGTTCTATGAGCTTGAACCCTGATACCGTGCTGCAAACTACCCAGTTGGTACTTGAAACAGAAAAGCGGCTTGGTAGAGTATAAGCAAAGTAGCCTCGATGAAGTGGAACGGAATCGAGGGATTATTTCGATTTTCCTCGATTCAGCTACGTTGCATTGAGGCTACTTGCTTTTAATCACACCAGTAGAGACGCGCTTTATCGCGTCTTTTTAAAACAAACGCGCTTTATCGCGTTTGTAAGGCAGACGCGATAAAGCGCGTCTCTACAAGACTGTTGAAATCAGCAGTTACCCCCCCCCTATTGAATTTGCCAAGCTGAATTATGACATCAAGCTGTTTTGACTTATACTATTTAAAGAAAGCAAAAAGTAAAACAAATTACATTGGAGGATGAGATGGATTTTAGTTCTATTAACTGGTTGGCGGTTATTGCATGTGTAGTGGTCAGTATGATCAGTGGGAGCATCTGGTTTGGCTCAAAGACCTTTTTTCCTGTCTGGTGGAAGGCCATTGGAAAAACCGAAAAAGATACTCCCGGTGGCAGCAACATGGGATTAATGTGGGGCGGAACCATCTTTGCTTCATTTGTTCAGGCCATATCGATGGCAATCATGGTGAATTTCATGGGAGCCGCGTCTGGCGGTGCGACCTTGGTGTCTGGTATGCGTGCTGGATTTATGCTTTGGCTTGGTTTTGTGGCGGCAACGAGTTTGACGAATAAACTATTTGCCGGCCAATTGAAAGCCTGGGTTCTTGAAGTAGGAAACCATCTGATCAACCTTGTTCTTTTTGGCGCCATTCTCGGTGCATGGCATTAAGTTTCAACGCAAAGTAAAATAAGCGGACGGCGCAAGCCGTCCGCTTATTTTTTGGTCGCCAGTTAGTCAGGGAATAGGCTTAACTGCATCAGGAAGAATTAATAAAGATTAGGGACGCTCAAAAATTTCACACTATTTCTCCTTTGGAGTAAAGAAAATGAAAATTAAACAATTTGCACACCTTGATGCTTACCGTTTTTTACTGACTTTTGAAAATGGAGTGATCAAAGAGGCTGACCTGATAGATTTGATTGGCCATAATGTATCACTGGAAGGCTTAAATACTGCCCGTATAGACCCTGAATGGGGATGCCTCGAATTTAATGGCGGCCAAGTTGATATAGAGCCTAAAACCTTATATCAATTTGCAACAGATGGGCATTAGAAATGCAATCGAATAATTTGTGTTCCAGCAATATCCGCAAGTAGCGTGGATTGTTTCAGGTAAGAGAAGATAAAGAACGTGACGCTACGCCGATGCCGGTCGGGATTTGCAATCCAGACCGAAACGTTTCATCTGACTACAGAAAATACCAAGCATTAAGAACGGGGTTGCAAACCTCGTCCCGCTTAGCTTGTTACCAAACTCTGGAGCAATACTTGATCTGTTGCCCCCCAAATGATTGAAGGAAAAATAAAATGATAGCGTTAAGACAATTAAAACGAGTGCCCAGAAATCATAAAATTGTGATCGATGTGCCTGAAAGCATCCATGAAAACCAAATGATGGAGGTTATTTTGTTGTGCAAAGAAATGCCAAAAAATGATAAGACCAACAAAATCATGCAATTAAAAAATAGCCAATATGACCCACTTTTTTTAAGTGACCTGCAAGAAATTAACGATGATTTCAATAGCCTGGATAAAGAGGTTTGGTAAGTGAACTATCGTTGGAATATTTATCTGGTCAATCTTGATCCGACTGTTGGCTCTGAGCAAGGTAAAACGAAACCTGTTTTAGTGATTAGTGACGATGACATTAATGCTATTTTGTCGGTAATAAATATCTTGCCGCTTACCTCGCACAAACAAGGCAGAAAAATTTATCCGAATGAGGTTTTGTTACCTAAAGAGCAAACCATTTTAGATAAAGATTCAATTGTTCTTTGTTATCAAATCCGCACCATTGATAAAAAACGATTGATTAAAAAAATCGGCAGCATAAAAAATGAGGATGTCAGAATTGAAATTATTGATGCCCTGAGTTTTCAATTGGGTTTGTAGAATTATTGCCTCAAGCCGGTCTGGATTTGCAATCCCGACTGAAACGTTTAAGCTGACTACAGAAAATACCAAACCTTAAAAACGGGATTGCAATCCATCCCGCATAGCGGATTTAAAAGTCCGGACATCATGAATAAAAAAATAGCGTCTATGTCCCGAGCGCCATGAACAACTCGGACTATTTCAACACCAAAGAGTTGCTCTTGATATAGAATCAGGTAATTTTTTACAGGGAAATACCTCATATTCTCGGAAATATCAGAGCGTGCCCGCCCTAACCCTTTATTTTCATTTAATAAGTTACATTTTCATCGATAAAATCCAGTAATTTATCAGCGGCATTGGGACTGTCTTCAGCAATATAAGCCCATATTTCCAATAAATCTAATCTGGCCTTCCGTGAATGAATGACCATTTCTATATGTCGGCGTTTTTATGAGATTCTTCGTATTGCTTCCTGGCTTGTTGTTTAATTTCTTCCATATTAAGAGCGCCTGCAGACCCACTATTAATGCCTTCTTGCCATAATGCTCTTAATTCGGTTGTGCTTCGTTCATTCAGACTTTGCTTAATTTTCCAATCACGCAAAGCTTCACGAATAACTTCACTCGTTGATGCGTAATAGCCGTCAGTTACGGCATTTCTCACTAAAGCGGCTAGATCAGGAGTTAGTGCAATACTTATTTTTTCAATGGTTGACATAATTTAAACCCGGAAAAATGCTAATGGTATGACTAAGCATGACTACTTTTTGATGGTAACATCAATCTATTTTTAACTTGTCCGGGAATTTAACAGGAATTCCTTTTTCACCCACTCTCCCGAAGAAACCGTTTAATATCTGCTTTTCGTAAACCAACTGATTTTTAATAATAAGCAGTTACCGACTAACCTCAACCAAACACTCAACATCATTATGCAGCGGGTTATTAACTCGGGTGCTAATCGGGGTTAACTGCATAGCCTTATAACCATCGGCGGCTAAAAAATCAGCCATCTCGACAGCGGTGTTTGTTTTATCCAGCCAACGGTCATAAAAATCAGGGGTGATAATAACCGGCATTCGGTCATGGATAGGCGCTATTTTAGCGTTGGCGGCGGTGGTAATAATGGTGCAGGAATAAACGGTTTCTTGCTGGTGTTCCCAATGCTCCCAAAGCCCTGCAAAAGCAAACAAGGCATTCGCCGGTTGATGAATATGGTAGGGGTGTTTGCCGGTTTCCGTGCTTTGCCATTCAAAAAACCCGGTCGCCGGAATCAGGCAACGTCGCTGTTGATAAGCTTTTCTAAAGGACGGTTTTTCGGTTAACGTTTCCGCTCTGGCATTGATTAAATGACTGGCTATTTTACGGTCTTTACTCCAGGAAGGTATCAATCCCCAGTGCAAGTTAACGGCTTTGTTGCTGCCATCTTCCAGCCTTACGACCGTGATTATTTTTTGTCCGGGTGGAATATTATAGTCAGGTTGATAATCAGCCAAGCGCTGCAAGCAAAAATGCTCCATAATCTGTGTATTTGTTGCGATTAAGTTAAAACGTCCACACATAAATGCACCCTGAACTTGATAAACTGGAAAAAACCTTTAAGCCGTCGATTCTAACAAAAATTGATGACCCGCTGCTGGATGAATATCAACTTGAATTATGGATGAAACGTGATGATTTGCTACATCCCGTTATTTCCGGAAATAAATGGCGCAAACTTAAATACAGTCTTGATCAAGCGCTGTCTTTAGGTGCCGATACGCTTATTAGTATGGGCGGTGCTTATTCAAATCATTTACATGCACTGGCTTATACAGGTAAACTTTTAGGTTTTAAAACGCAGGGTTTTATTCGCGGCGAACAACCGGCAACATTAACACCCACTTTACTGGATTTGCAAAACTGGGGTATGGAACTTACCTTTATCTCCCGTTCTGCTTATAGAGGCCTGCGGCACTATAAAGGCTGTCATGATTTACCCGGCTTAAAACCGGGGCAATACTGGCTGCCGGAAGGCGGGGCACAAGCATCGGCATTAAAAGGTGTCGCAGAACTGGTTAACGAAATAGCTATCCCTTATGACATTCTCTGTGTACCCTGTGGAACCGGAGCAACGTTAGCGGGTATTATTGATGCGGTTCCAAAGTCAGCCTGTGTTTTGGGTTTTGCGGCTTTAAAAAATGCCGGTTTTTTAAAGGCTGATGTTGAAGCCTTATTACCACGACCTAACACCAACTGGCAGCTTAACCTGGACTATCATTTTGGTGGTTTTGCCACAACGACACCTGAACTGATGGCCTTTATTACCGATTTTGAATGTAAAACCAACATCCCTCTTGAACCTGTTTATACCGGAAAAATGATGTACGCACTTTACGATTTAATAACAAAACACACCTTTAAACCCGGCCAGCGACTTATCGCTGTCCATACCGGCGGCTTACAGGGAAACAGAGGATTTACAGCATGAGACGATTATTGGAACCTGAGTTAATGGAAGATGAAAGCCAGGTAAAAGCTTACGCTGAGGCCGATTTTGAAGTGCCGCATAGTGACTTTATACAGCAGCTAAAAACGTTTATTGATGATCCGGAATTTAGCGGTACCGCACTGGATTTAGGCTGTGGCCCCGGCGATATCAGTTGCCGCTTTGCCAACGCCTTTCCTTTAAGTAAAGTCCATGCCATTGATGGCTCAGAGTCCATGTTGGCTTATGCAAAAGCTGCCTTGCCGCCTGACTTGGCAGACCGGATAACCTTTATAAAGGCTATGTTGCCTGATGTCATATTACCGCAACCCAGCTATGAGATAATCTTTAGCAATAGTCTGTTACATCATTTGCCCGATCCGCAGGTACTTTGGCAAACGATAAAAAAATATTCCCGGCCGGGTACGCGCATCATCATTATGGATTTATTGCGCCCCGCAAATGTTAAGTCAGCGCAAATGATGGTCGATAATTATGCGGCCAATGAACCCGAGATTCTGCAACGGGATTTTTATCATTCTTTATTGGCCGCTTTTAGCCTAAAAGAAATTAATACACAGCTGGCGCAGGCAGATTTAAATTTAGACTTGCATAGCCAAAAAATCAGTGATCGACATGTTTTTATCACCGGCGTTATACCCGATAGTTTAAGAAAAGAAATGGACATAACCGCAACTGCTGAACCCATAAACCTCGAAAAACCGGAACTTTACATCAATCGCGACCTGAGCTTGCTGGAGTTTAACAAACGGGTTTTGGCACAGGCAAAAAATGAAGCCGTCCCCCTGCTCGAAAGGCTTAACTACCTGTGCATTTCCTGCTCAAATCTGGATGAGTTTTTTGAGGTTCGCGTTGCCAGCGTACTGGAAATGGTCGCTATTGATCCTAAAGCCATTGGCCCTGACGGCTTAACGCCCAAAGAACAGTTGGAGCAAATTTCTATTCATGCCCATAAACTGGTCGATGAACAATATCAGGTGCTTAATGAAATTTTGATCCCCAAGCTTAATGATGAAAATATTCGCTTTGTGCGCCGTAATGATTGGACCGAAGCGCAACATAAATGGCTGTCTGATTATTTTAATGATGAGTTATTGCCCATTTTAACGCCGGTAGGCCTTGATTCCGCCCACCCTTTTCCGCGTATTCTCAACAAAAGTTTAAATTTTATTATTTCCCTCACCGGAAAAGATGCCTTTGGCAGAAATAGCGGACGAGCTATTTTACAAGCGCCCAGAGCCTTGCCGCGCGTGATTCAATTACCCGTTGACGAAACCCAAAGCGGCCCGGCTGATTTTGTGTTTTTGTCCTCCATTATTCATGCTTTTGTCAGTGAATTGTTTCACGGCATGACGGTTAAAGGCTGCTATCAATTTAGGGTTACCCGGAACAGCGATTTTTTTGTCGATGATGATGCCATCGACGACTTATTACTGGCCGTTCAAGGCGAACTGGCGATGCGTAATTATGGTGATGAAGTGCGTCTGGAAATAGATGCCGCGTGCCCTGATGACACAGTAAGCTTTTTACTGGATCGTTTTGAACTTAGCAGGGATCGGTTATTTTTAGTTGACGGGCCGGTCAATCTGAACCGGATTCAGGAAATCAACAACCTCATTGATCGACCTGACCTCAAGTTTGCCCCTTTTAAACCCAGAGTTCCAGCACTACTGGGGCGGAACAAAGATATATTTGCCGCCATTAAACGTCACGATATTTTATTGCACCACCCCTTTGAATCGTTCTCGCCGGTCGTTGAATTTTTACGTCAAGCGGCCGCATCACCAGAAGTGCTGGCCATTAAACAAACACTCTACCGTACCGGTGCAGATTCGCCCATCGTTGCCGCGTTAATCAGAGCCGCACGGGCAGGCAAAGAAGTGACGGTTGTTATTGAATTAAGAGCGCGATTTGATGAAAAAGCCAATATTGATTTAGCCTCCAAATTACAAGAAGCGGCTGTCCATGTTGTGTATGGCGTTGTGGGCTATAAAACCCACGCCAAAATGTGCCTGATCTTACGGCGTGAAGGCAAAGAATTACGCAATTATGTGCATTTGGGTACCGGCAATTATCATCCTAAAACCGCCCAACTATACACAGATTATGGCCTGTTTTCCTGCAATAAAGAATTGGGTGAAGATGTAAGGCGCGTCTTTGCCCAACTCACCAGCTTGGGCAAAGTAACCCAATTAAATAAACTACTACAGTCACCCTTTACCCTACATAAAGGTATACTTGAAAAAATTGAACGGGAAATAACGCACGCCAAAAACGGCAAACGGGCAAAAATCATCATTCAAGTGAATGCCATCGTTGAGGAGAAATCCATACGCGCACTTTACCGTGCCTCACAGGCCGGCGTTGAAGTTAAACTAATCGTCCGGGGCATTTGCTGCCTAAGACCTGGAATACCGGGTGTTTCTGAAAATATAGAAGTGCGTGCCATTATCGGACGCTTTTTGGAACATGCGCGGATTTATGCGTTTGCCAATGATGGCAATCAAGAAGTTTATGCCTCCAGCGCCGATTTAATGAATCGCAATATGTTCCGGCGCGTAGAAATTTGCTTCCCTATTGAAAGTAAACGACTCTATAACCGCATACTGCACGACCTTGATTTGTATTTAAAAGATAATACGCAAGCCTGGCTGTTACAACCGGATGGTTGTTATCTTCAGTTATTAAACGTGACCAATGAAGAACCCGTCCAAGCCCAATCGGTTATTTTAAATGAATTACAGGCGTTCTAATGGTTAGTATTAGTGAGATTGCCCAATTAGGTGCAAAAGTGCTGCGACTAAAAGCGGCTCCGGTAACCGATAGTCAAAGCCCTGAAATACAGCAACTCATTAAAACCCTGCAAGACACCCTGGCTTCAACTCAAGGGGTCGGTATTGCTGCGCCTCAAATTAGCGAATCAAAACAAGTAATCATCATTGCCTCGCGCCCTTCCCCACGTTACCCTAACGCGCCACTGATGGAACCCACGGTAATGATTAATCCGGCATTTCAAGCATTGTCTGATACAACACAAAAAGACTGGGAGGGTTGCTTAAGCATTCCAGGCATTCGGGCTTTGGTTCCCCGCTTTAAAGACATACAAATTACCTATAGCAATGAACAAGGCACTGTAGTGGAAGCCAAGCTGGAAGGCTTTGTTGCACGGGTTTTTCAACATGAATTTGATCATCTGGAAGGCAAGGTTTATCTGGATCGAGTTGAGAATAACCGCGACATTGTTGCTGAAAGCGAATATTTTAAAATGGTTAACGCCTCCGCTGAATAGGTATTGTGCCTTTAAGTTAAGCAATTTGTTTAAAAAACGGGAGTGCAATCGCTTTAGCTATTGCCTGCAAAACAGCTAAAGCGGTTTTACTCCAACTCCCTCGCTTTATTTTTCGTGACTTTCGTGCTTTTCGTGGACTAACTGATTTTTTTAGAGAGTAAGCCGTTATGATTTGGTCTGTGTATATTATTCTCTGTACCGACAACACCCTATACACGGGCATCACCCTCGATGTATCCAGACGCTTCAAGCAACATGAAACCGGACAAGGCGCAAAATATTTTCGCAGCAGACAACCCAAACAACTGGTCTACCTGGAACCTGGACATAACCGCAGCTCCGCAACTAAACGCGAAATAGACCTAAAAAAATTAAGTCGGCTAGAGAAAGCAAAACTCATTAAGTCCGATAGCAATAAACTCACCGAATTTTTGAACGAAAACTTACGCTCAGCGCAATCGTAACTACCCGGTAGATATTGGCTTCGATCATAGAACAAGGATGAAACTGATTATACGGATTTCAACGGATTTTATTTTTTACTGGAAGATTAAGAATATTACTTTATCCGTGTCTATCTGTTAAATCCGTGTCATCCGTGTGCCATTTTTTAACGAGATTTATATCTACCCTATTAGCCGGTTACAATGCCCCAATCACCTTAACTTTCAATGAACACAAAAATGACTCACTCAACTATTTATGCGCTTGATTTTGATGGCGTTATCTGTGATAGCGCAGTAGAAACTGCAATAACCGGCTGGAAAGCGGCGGGCACACTCTGGGGCGATATGCCCACAGCGGTTCCTCAAGAGAAAATTGAACAATTCAGGTTAATAAGACCCATGATAGAAACGGGCTACGAAGCCATATTGGCTATGCGCTTGCTCTATCTGGAAGAATCTATTGAAGCCATTTGCAACGACTATAACGACAAAATCCAACGCTTGTTAAGCGAGGCTCAAATCACGGTGGATGAGCTAAAAAAACTGTTTGGGGAAACGCGGGATACCTGGATTGAAAATGACTTGGTCGACTGGGTCAACATGAACCCGTTATTCGCTAACGTAGCAACAAAACTGCAACGGCTGGGCGATCAATCGACCTGGTATATTGTCACTACCAAGCAGGAGCGTTTTGTTAAACAAATCCTGAAAGCCAATGCCATTGAACTGGACGACGAGCAGATTTTTGGGCTGGATCGGAACATGAACAAAATGGACGTATTAAAGGCGTTGTTAAAAAGCCATCCCAACGACACCCTTCATTTTGTTGAAGACCGCCTGCCGACCCTGTTAAATGTATTAAACAACACAGAACTTAAAAGCGTTAACCTGATTTTTGCATTATGGGGTTACAACACCCCTCAAGATAAAGCCCTGGCCGCACAACAATCGATCACCCTGCAACAACTTGAGGATTTTCTTGAGCGGAGGTCAGGCTCTGCCTGACTGTCAGGCGAAGCCTGACCTCCAGTATTAACTTTTACAGATATATGGCGGGATTGCGAAGGTCAGGCTCTGCCTGACAAGCCGGTTAATAGTCAGGCGAAGCCTGACCTCCCTACAGATCTAAATGCGCCGTAAAACTAATAACAACCTCACGCCCACCTTTACAAGGCGTTTCGCTGGTTGTTACTGTTGCCCCGTGCATGTCGGCAATGCGCTGGACAATTAAAAGCCCCAGTCCATTACTATCACTGATTCCTTTTTCAGTAAGCGGCTGAACCAAAGCCGATACCTCCTTGGCACAGACATCAGCACACGTATTGACAACTACAATAGCCGGTATGCCTGACTCCATGCGGGAAATCAAACTAACCTGGCCTTCAGCATCATGCTGTAGGCCATTATCAACCAGATTATAAAGCAGCCGCGTCAACGCCAGCGTTTTAAAGCGAATCATTGGCATTTCTGCCAAATCCAACTGCAAGGAAACGCCCGCACGCTGATATTTGCCTCGCACATCCGCCAATAATTGATTGATATCACCTTGCACCCATGCTTCATTGGTATCCAGATTTACACAAGCCAGCTCGATAGTCTGCTTTAGGATGATGCCCATTTCAGTGATATCTTCCTTCATACCGGCTATAAATTTTGATGACTCGGGATTAAGCATCTCCACTGCGATGCTTAACCGACTTAAGGGGGTGCGTAAATCATGAGAAATCTCTGCCAGAAAATCCTCACGCTCTTGTATCATGGTATTGATATCTTTACGCATGCCATTAAGTGCCTCAGCAAGGACGATAATCTCGGTGCAACTGCTCGGGTCTGGCGTAATGTAATTAATTTTTTGATCTTTTCCCATTTGTACAGCATCATGAGTGAGCTTAAGCAGTGGCGTACTAATGCGTTTGGCGACCCACCAAGCCATAAAAATCACAGCAATAAACAGGATAAAAAGTATTGATAAAGAAAACCTTTGGATAAATTGACTACCCACAAAGGGGACGCCAAGGGCGAAGAGGGGCGGCTGGTTTTTTTGCACCCATATCATAGGTATAGGATCAGCTTGGTAGCTAATGGACACTTTTTCTTGCCACAATTGATCGATTGTTTTTGCTGCAGCAAGCAAAGCTGGATAATGCGGCAGCTTGTCGTTTGTATTCTCAACCGTGCCCAAAATCAGCTTAAAGTAAGCATCCTTGTCCAGCACTTCAGAAACCTGCCTTATTAACTCAGGATTAGCTTGACTAAAGACAATATCGACTACCCGCAACAAAGAAGAGGCATTCGCACCCAATCTCGTTCCCACGTGCGTAGCGCTTACCAGAAAAAAAACCGTTATGGCGATAACTTGCGTGACCAGCAATATCAAGACAAACCGCAACCAGATTTGACTGACAAAAGTCTGTGCACGAAAAAACTTCATGACCTTGCCTGATCCAGAGAAGTATTCATAAAAACATACCCAACTCCCCGCACTGTCTGAATATATTGATGCTGCGATGTACCGTCCATAAGCCGTTTACGAAGGCGCGACACCAGCATATCGATATTGCGCTGATCGATTTGCTGACCACCTGACCTAATCTGGCTGGCTATTTGATGCCGCGATAATGGCTGACCAGGCGTACCGGCAAGAATTTTAAGCAACTCAAACTCATCGAAGCTAAGCGCTACAGCTTGTCCGTTAAATAACAAGATCTTGGATAAAAAATCCAGAACAAATGCGCCAAATTGAAACGTCACCGGCGTTGCTTCAGAAGCAGGTAAAGGCTTGTCTGGAATTCTGCGCAAAACGGCCCGGATACGAGCGACCAGTTCACGCGGGTCAAACGGTTTCGCAAGATAATCGTCCGAACCATATTCCAACCCGAGAACCCGATCCACGACCTCGTTCCTTGCCGTCACGATCACTATAGGTATCTTATCGCCTTCTGCCCGCAATCTTTTGCAAATTGAAATACCATCCTCTCCCGGCATATTGACATCCAGCACCAAAAGATCGCAATGAAAGCGTTCCCGTTGTTTTTTCATTTCAATAGCATCTGCCGCCAACAGGATATCGAAACCTTGCGTTTCAAAATAGCTCGCCAATAAATTACGATGGCGGTGATCATCATCAATAATAAGAATTCTCTGTCTCATGGCTCAGCTTTTAACGATGAATATTAACAAGGGAAGTCAATCTTTACCTTACAATCAGGCAAAACCTAGGTATTTTTTAGTCTATTCAACATAAAACCCAAATACTTTTGTAACAAAAGGTAACCGCTTGTTACAAATCATTCGGCGTTAACAGAAATAGTGTCATTCCCCCAAGAAACCTTGACTTTTTACATCAGTATAGACAAATAAACAATTTAAATTATAACAAAATCAACCTGATTAACCGCCTAATAATTTACATTTTTCATTTTTGTTATATTTAGTTACAATTTTAAAGTTGCTTTTATTAACGAATTTAGTTAGTTTATCGAAAATTCCTAATTCCCAAGCTGGAGCTTGCTAACCAGCGCAACTGGAGTGCATTGAGGTCAGGCTTTACCTTCGTAGGGGCGGGCTTTACGCTTGTCCTTTGATGCCAAGATGCTAGCAGGGCAACCGCAAGAGATTGCCCCTACAGTCAGGCAGAGCCTGACCTCCATTGTTAATTGACAGCTATTAATGCGTCTGCCCTTAAAGCGTGACGGAGTTTGCAACCCCGTCACTCACATTTTGACAGCTATTAAAGCTTTCAAACGTTTCCTCCTCTTACCTGAAACAATCCACACCTACGGGCTAATATTACCGGAACACAATTGTTAACACCGGAGGTCTGGTTTTGCCTGACTGTCAGGCAAAGTCTGACCTCCACGCCTGCCCTTTGCTGTCATGATGTTGGCAGCCGTGTCGGGCAACATCTTTATCGTTGCCCGACAATCCTGCCGAAATTGTCGGGCACAAAGAGACGCGCCCGACGTGACTGAAATAAGACCATCCAAGTGTAGCGCGTGGTGGCTCAGCAGAACATTTAACGGAATGATTAAAACATAAAATATCCGTTAAAGCGTAGAGACGCGATTTATCGCGTCTGAATTATCGAAGACAGCGACCGTAGACAGCAGACGCGATAAATCACGTCTCTACCCTGTAACAAACAATAATGCGGATAAAATTATCGAATACGGCAAGTTGGCAGGGCAACCGCAAGGGATTGCCCCTACAGTCAGATCGGGGCTACCGTCACATATTCGTATTTTTTAATCTATTCAACATAAAACCCAAATAGTTTTGTAACAATTTGTAACAGCTTGTTACAAACCATTCGGTGTTAACAAAAATACACCCGCCCATCGAAGAAACCCAAGCCCTACGCGTTATGCAGCGCCTCATAAACACTCCAATAGCAACAAAACTCACCTATTAATTGCCCCAAAATTTACATTTTTATAACACAATTTGCTCATTGTTATGTTCAGTTACAATTTTAAAGTGGCTTTGAGTGGCGGTTTTATTTACATTTATCGTGAATTTAAAACTCCTTTAAATCACTCATTATTAAGAAGCCACTATGACACATAATTATATAAAACCCTTGGCAGTCGCATTATTACTTGGCGTAATGCCACTATCGATAAGCGAAGTTTATGCGGCAACAACAACTGGCCCTGCTGGACCAACAGGGCCAGCGGGGCCGGCAGGGCCAGCGGGAGCCAAAGGCGCAACCGGTACAACAGGATTAACAGGTGCAACAGGGCCTGCCGGAGTGGCCGGTGCTGTAGGCGCTAAAGGTGCAACCGGTTCTACAGGCCTAGCAGGAGAAACAGGACCGGCTGGTGTTGCAGGCGCTAAAGGCGCAACTGGCTCTACAGGCCTAACAGGAGCAACAGGATCGGCTGGTGTTGCAGGCGCTAAAGGCGCAACCGGATCGACAGGATTACAAGGTCTGATCGGTTTAACGGGAGCTACAGGTACTCAAGGTTTGCAAGGTCTCATAGGTTTAACAGGCGCTCCAGGTTCTACAGGCGCTGACGGCGCTACTGGTCTAAAAGGCGATACAGGCGCAGTCGGTGCTACAGGTTCTCAAGGCTTGCAAGGTCTCATAGGTTTAACAGGCGCTCCAGGATCTACAGGCGCTGATGGCGCTACTGGTCTAAAAGGCGATACAGGTGCAGTCGGTGCTACAGGTTCTCAAGGTTTGCAAGGTTTCATAGGTTTAACAGGCGCTCCAGGATCTAAAGGCGCTGACGGCGCTACTGGTCTAAAAGGCGATACAGGTGCAGTCGGTGCGACAGGTTCTCAAGGTTTGCAAGGTCTCATAGGTTTAACAGGCGCTCCAGGATCTACAGGCGCTGACGGCGCTACTGGTCTAAAAGGCGATACAGGCGCAGTCGGAGCGACAGGTTC
>Ga0007798_10000529_pt1 | contig 14161 bp, 12 predicted proteins | sample CryBogmetaGMA17M_FD_60370 | JGI IMG/M metagenome (GOLD analysis project Ga0007798, IMG submission 60370) | Freshwater microbial communities from Crystal Bog, Wisconsin, USA - MA17M | ecosystem: Environmental > Aquatic > Freshwater > Lake | place: Crystal Bog, Wisconsin, USA | collected 2009-07-06
TGCATCCCCAATTTACGTGCGGAATAAGTGCTTAATACATAACTGCGTAAAATACCATCGGAGACAATATCGCGGTTTTTTGTCGCTACGCCTTCGCCATCGTAGGCTGCACTGCCCAAAGCGCCTATTAAATAGGGCTGTTCGTGGATATGAATAAATTCCGGAAAAACTTGGCTGTCCAGAGCATCCAGTAAAAACGACGCCTTACGGTATAAGTTTCCGCCACTGATTGCGCCTATAAACGAAGACAATAAACCTGAAGCCGTTTCTGCGCTATACAAAACGGGGCATTGCCGGGTGCTTAAACTGCGCCCTTCCAATCGTCTAAGCGCTCGCTCTGCGGCTTTCTGACCTATCTGTGCAGCGGCTTCCAAATCCAGGGCATTTCTTGATACGCTATACCAGTAATCACGTTGCATACTGTCGCCACGCTGCGCCAATACTGAACAACTTAAGGAGTGGCGCGTGGAAATATAGCCCTGAAGAAAGCCCAGACTATTACCCATTACATGGATGCCTTGATGGGTATTGACTGATGCGCCTTCGGAATTACTGATTTCAGCATGATAAGTGCGACCTGCATCTTCGCATTCAATAGCCAAAGCAATCGCGTTATCAACGCTAAGATCCCATGGATGATTAAGATCAAGATCGGGGAATTCAGTAGCCAGCAACGCTTCTTCCGGCAATCCGGCATAAGTATCTTCACTGGTATAGCGGGCAATACTACAGGCCGCGCTAACCGTTTCTTTAATGGATTCGGGCGACAAATCGGTAGTACTGGCGGAACCTTTGCGTTGGTCAAAATAGACCGTTATGCCGAGGCCTTGACCACAATGATGCTCAATCGTTTCAACATCACCCAGACGCGCTGACACAGACAAGCCGTTTTCCTGACTCAAGCCTGCTTCGGCCGCACTGGCACCTTGTTTTTTTGCTTCGTCCAACAAGTTTTGAACGGTATTTTTTAAACGATTTATTTCTTCTTGGTTTTGCACGGTGATCTCTAAATTTTAAGTGAGTTGTAGCGGCTTTTACCAAACATGCCGAGTATCATTTCCTGCGAAAATGCACCCAACTTGCCGATCTTTTTGTCTATTTTCTACGTTATGCAACTTTGGACTCATAATGCAGTTTTTGTTGCTCTTCAAGTTTTCTATGAATATTGCCGGGGCTTAACTCCAAACCATTACGCCAACACAGCGCACCTAGCTCTAAAAAAAATTGCTTAAAATACTGTTCATCGTTCAAAGGAATAACCAATTCCGTTTGTCTGTCACACACCGCTTGTAAATCATAATCTCCATAAGAATTATCGGAAAAATACAATCGCAGAATTTTCTGCTGTATATACTGTGCCCGGATGATTTTAATCATTGTCAGCTCCTGCAATACGTTGCAACGGTCTTAACTCAATAGCGCATTGCCAATCAGTTAATAGTTCTTGTTGGTGTTCTTTTGCCCATTCCCGTACCAACTTGACTGCTTTATTAGGTAGTGTTCCCGCTATAAGCTCACCGCCTTCAATAGCCATTAAAGCTTGATGTCCTTGATACTCCACGTGAAAGTGCGGTGGGTTATGGTCATCGTGGTACATACGAATATAAATCCCAAAGAAATAAGAAATTACGGGCATGTCAGTTCTTTTAATAGCGTATCTTTATAACGTTTAGACACTCGTCCCGCCAACCGTCAAGCCATCAATCTTCATCGTAGGTTGACCGACGCCCACCGGCACACTTTGTCCTTCTTTGCCGCAAGTACCGACACCACTGTCCAGCTCAAGATCGGTGCCGACCATAGACACTTTGGTTAACACGTCAGGGCCGTTGCCAATAAGAGTCGCCCCTTTAACGGCACGGGTTATTTTGCCATTTTCAATCAGATACGCTTCACTGGCAGAAAACACAAACTTGCCCGAGGTAATATCAACTTGTCCGCCAGCAAAGTTTTTGGCATACAGGCCTTTTTTTACCGATTTTATAATTTCTTCAGGATTATGAGAGCCCGGCAACATATACGTATTGGTCATACGTGGCATAGGCAAACTTGCATAAGATTCACGACGACCATTACCGGTGGACTTAACCCCCATTAAACGCGCATTAAGTTTATCCTGCATGTAGCCTTTGAGAATACCATTCTCAATCAGTACGGTTTTTTCGGTGGGCGTGCCTTCATCATCAATACTTAACGAACCGCGACGCCCTTGCAGGGTTCCGTCATCGACCACGGTACATAAACCGGAAGCCACCCGCTCACCAACCCGACCACTAAATGCCGATGTGCCTTTTCTGTTAAAGTCACCTTCCAAGCCGTGACCAATCGCTTCATGTAATAAAATACCCGGCCAACCCGGCCCCAGTACGACCGTCATATTACCGGCCGGAGCATCTTCTGCTTCCAGATTGACCAACGCCTGCCTGACCGCTTCTTTACCGTATTCCAAGCCCCGGTTTTGATCGATAAAATAACGGTAATCACTCCGTCCACCACCGCCCATGCCGCCCTGTTCACGCCGACCGTTTTCTTCAACGATAACCGTTACATTCATGCGCACCAACGGCCTTACGTCAGCCGCTAACGAGCCGTCCTGATTGGCTACCAGAATACTTTCATGCGAGCCGCTCAGACTGACAATCACTTCTTCTATACGGCTGTCCAGTTTGCGGGTTTCACTCTCAACACTGCGTAATAAATCTATTTTCTCTTGATCGTCCAATGATTTTAAAGGATTGGTAACCGGATAATACAGGGGCCAGTCAGCCGCTTTTACCAAGCCAACCTGAGCATCTTGCCCTTGCCTGACAATGGCTTTAACATTATTGGCCGCTTCCAGCAATACCGGTAACTCAATCCGGTCGCTGTAGGCAAAACCGGTTTTCTCGCCTGATACGGCACGCACGCCAGCACCCTGCTCAATACTATGACTGCCCTCTTTAATGATGCCGCCTTCCATTACCCAGGATTCAGAATGACTGGACTGGAAATAAATATCCGCTGCATCAACGGGCGAACTGAGCAATCGGTTCATAATTTTTTCAATATCACCATCCTGAATACCGGCAGGCATCAAAATAGCTTGTCTCGCAAGGTTTAATAGTTCCATCACAACATCAAAATAAAGGGTTTAAGGTTCAAAGCGCAAGATTCAAGGGTAAGCTTTATCGGCTTTAACCTTTCACCTTGTACCTAAATTATTCTTCTTTTAAATCATTTTGCATCGTTTCATACAATGACTTGATTAACTTTTCAGCGCCATCGGCCAACTGGGCAGCACTGTTATCTTTGGCCGCGCTACGGCTTTTGCCTCGACCACCGGCACTGCTTTGTTCAGCCGCACTACCAAGAGTTGCTGTTATTGTTGACTCGGCACCGTCGCTTTCTACAGTGATCACATAAACAGCTTCGTTATTTTTTCTGCTAAATAAAGATTTTTCTGGATCATAAAGCACATAGTAAATACCTTTATCATGTTCACGATCCGTTATTTCAATTTTGCTTTGCTTTAAGGCAAGACCCAACGTACTCCAGGCATCATCTAACGGCTGCTTGATTTTCAATTGAGGGGGCGTCGATGTCGTCAGGTAAACATCGGTTCCCAAACCCGATTTTTCACGCCTCTTTGGAACCTTGCTATTATCGGTTACACGCAACTCACCTGCAGGCTTGCTGACAGCAAGCGCGGGAGGATGCTCCAACATTTGGGTATCCCGATAACGACTGTCATTGCCGCCACAAGCAACCAACAGCATGGCAAGCAGTAAACTTTTAATAAAAATACTCATATTATTCACCAAAAAAACACCGATGTTTTAATACCGGAAATGCCCCCCGTACTTTTTCCAATCGCTCAGGGTCTATTTCAGCCAATACGTAACCGCTACCGGTTTTATAACAATCCAGCACGATACCCCAAGGATCAATAATCATGCTGTGCCCAAAGGTTTTACGACCATTAATATGCAAACCACCCTGATTGGGCGCAATGACATAACAAAGATTTTCCACGGCTCGCGCACGCAGCAATACTTCCCAGTGGGCGGCTCCGGTTTCCGCGGTAAACGCAGAAGGAACCACCAGTATGTCAACGCCCTGGACGCTCATTTTCCTGAAAAATTCCGGAAACCGCAAATCGTAACAAACTGCGACCCCCAATCGGCCAAAAGGCGTATCAAAAACCTGTGGCTCGGTACCCGGTTCAATAGAGTCAGATTCACGGTAAACCTCTTGCGTCCCAGGAACATTGACATCAAATAAATGTACCTTATCGTAACGCCCGACCCTTTCACCTTGATCGTTATAAATCAGGCAAGCGGCACGCACTTTATTGCTGTCATCGGTAGCCATCGGGATAGTACCGCCAACAACCCAAACTGCATATTTTTTTGCAACTGCCGCCAAAAAATCTTGTATGGGACCCGAGCCATCGACTTCTTTTGCGTTAAGCTTGTCCGTTTCATGATTACCCATTAATGCAAAGTTTTCAGGTAAGGCGACCAGCTTTGCACCCGCTGTAGCCGCTTCTGCGATAAGCTTTTCGGCTTCCTGCAAGTTAACGCTGATAGTAGGGCTTGAGGCCATTTGTATTGCTGCGCATTTAGTCATGTTGTCTCTTGGTTATTGTTCTTTAGTTTGCTGTAACCATGGAAAACCGGTGATACCCGTCCAGGTTTTTTGCAGCAAGCCATCATTTTCATGTAGCGGAATAACTTGTGCATTCCCCCAGTCGCCCTTAATCAAATACTGCGAACCAAAGAAAAATCCGTCTTGATCTGTACCGGTCAAATACTGCCCGATTAAACCGGCCACTTTGCCAACAATTGTACCAGCAATAGGTACCGCATCAGCACTTTTTGGTGCAACGTTGGCCACTTGATCAAGACGTCGATTAATAAAGTCTGTCTCTCCGGTAATCGTAATTTTTGCAGGGATGGCATCAATCACTAAATTATTGGTAACGGCTTTACCTTTAGCCAAATCAAAGTGCCCGTTAATCGTGTTAAACGTTAGCCCTTCTTCATACACGTCACTAAAATCCAACTGCAAACGTTTTATCCATTGCGCCATTGCCAACATCCCCAGTACCCGACCAAATCCGGGTTCTATACTTAAAATGCGACCGCCTTTTAAATTAACGTCTATCTTGCCTAGTAAATCGATTAACGAAAATTGATACGGTGCTGCATTCCAGACACCGGTAAAATCAACAACGGCACTGGTTTCCGTCAGGTCTTTGTTAATACCCAGTTTTGAAAGTAACTGACCTGCTTTCGGCATGATCACTGTGCCTTGCACGGTGGTTTTGGATTGCTTGCCATTAACTTTCCAATCGCCTGACAAAGCAAGCTTTAGATCGTTACCCGCCAACTCCAAACGCTTAAAAATAATACCATTGGGTATACGCTCGGTTTGCAAGGTCAAATGCCCAAGATCAAGGGACTGCCAAAGCGTTTTTTGACTGGTGATCGTTAACAATGGCATAAAATCCGACACAGGCACCGGCTCCATTGCACCGTCCTGAAGTTTAAGTTGTTTAAATGCCGAAAGTTGCAACTCTTGCATATCAAGACTAATACTATCAGAGCCTTTAAGATCAAAAGGTATCTTAAATTTACCCTTGGCAATGGCACCGCTGATATCACCCGTCCAATAATTACCTTCGGGCTTTAACGCCAGATCAAATAAACCCAAATCTGTTGTTTTCCACAGCCCGTGTTCACTGTGTATTTTTATGCCCTTAAGACTGGTCACTGCGCTTAATAATGCTTGATTATCCTGTCCTTGTGTAAACGATAACGCCACACCCAACCAGTCTTGCAAGTCCAATCGCTCACGATTAATCTCCAGCGAAATACCTGCATCCAGGCGTTGAGCGACCGTGCCAAGACCCACCAAAACGTTACCGGATTCAATTCGCTGTTGCTTTATATTAAACCTGAACGCCGCTTTAAGTTGATTATCGTAATTTAAGTTAATCGGCAACAACGCATCATCAGCCAAATTAAATGTCAGTGCTAAAGATCGCTGCTGTTCGCGGGTTTTGGCCAAGGCTCCCGGCAAATCCAACGAGATGCCTGCCAATTTTGACTGCACCAACAGTTCCGGCGAATTATCGTCATAAGGCAATTGTAACGTTAACTGATAATCTGTCGCACCTTGTGCCACCTGCCATCCGGGTATTTTAAATTGTTGCTGCAAATCACTGACCCCAACCCGACCACCGACACTAACGGCTGTCTGAACCTCTGAACTTTTAATGGCAAGCTGGATAGGATGATCTAAAGCAGTCGCTCTAATAAGGTCAGTATAAACGCCTAACTCGTTAAATTTTAATGCACCGGTCATTTGGCTAACCCACAAATCAAGTGCCTTGACTCTAAGCTTGGCATTGCTTAGTTGTGCGAAGCCATCAACTTTAGGCGTGCCGCTATCCAGCAACGGGAGCTTTAAATCCAGGGTAATTTGAGTATTGCCTTGGGGTTCTACCGCATCCAGCAACTTATCCACCGGTGACTTAAGCGGCGTCTGCTGCATAAATCTCAAGCCTTGCAGAATGTCCGTTTCCAGCTTGCCCTGAACCAGTAAATACTCACTTTTATCCAGCGAGGGTATGGTTACCCTGGCCTGATTAATTTTTACCTTTTGACTTAGGGCCTTATGCAAATCAACCTGCAAGCCGCCTTGTAAAAACAAAACCTCTCCATTTAGATCGGTTAAATGGGGCCATTCGGAATTATAGTTCAACTCCATTTGATCAATAGCAAACAGGGTTTCAAAAACCCCTTGCCCGCCAACAAACGGAAAATCGCTTAAATGACCGTAGAACAACATGCCGCCTTTGGGCACTCGTCCGCTGATAAAAGCATGATCCAGCCAATCAACCGTTACCTTACCCATTAAACTTATCGGCAAGTAATGGCTTATTTTGCTGACATCGTCACACCTAAAAGCCATTTGCATATCCATAAATGTCTTTTGGCCTTCCGTTTTTGGAATTCTTAAACTCAATTTGCTTTCGGTCTTTATTTCCGGAGAATCCAGCTCTATTTTGGAACTGGAGACGAGCCATTCACTGGGGGTTTGTTCCCAAGCGATAGCGCCTTTAAGTTGGGTAATGTGTAGTGGCTCACGAAATAAACCTGCTGAAGTCAGTCGCGCATCTTGCGTTGAAAAATCCACACGACCCAATTGATCAGTGCCTTTTATTTGTCCACTTACGTTGTCTATGCCGGGTATTGCAGCCAATGGCGCAACCTTAAGATGGGTAAATTTGCCATTAACCGCGTAGTGCTTTTCATCCAGATCGGCAAATAAAGACAGCTGTTCCAGAGATCCTTCCAACTGGGCATGTGCCAATGACAGGTCGGCTTCTTTGGGTAGTGGCGCAAAAAACTGTAGTATTTTGGAGATTTCATGTGCATCCACTTGTTCAACAAACAGACCCAGCTTATGCAATAACTTATCTTGAGTCCGATCACCGGAAGCGCTAAACACGGCTGCAGGCCATTTTTTATCCGCCGTTTCCAACAAAAATCCGGGCACATCCAAGCGCCAACGCCCGTCATTAAGCGCCCAGAAAAATTGGGTAATCAGTTGTCTAACCGGAAACGAAGGCTTCTCCGGCCTGGTCAACTGCAACTGCTGAAACTGCACGTCGCCCACCAGCGAAACCAGTTGAGAAGATTGCCAATGACTCCAGAGCTTGACATCGCCAATACCCGAACCAATACGCATAGCCAGTGGCAACGCATCAATCATCCACTCAGCCAGATGTAGATTTTTTCCTTCAACAAAAACAGCTCCATTAATAGATGACGGTTTAAAAACATCGCCCATCAAATCCATGGACACGCGTAACTCATCGCCCTGTTTTTTCGGCAACTTGGCTCGAATATTCACTTGGTGCCGCTGCGCATTATTTATAACGGCAAGATCCACCTCGCCAATAACTGCGGGTTTATTGGGGTGCAGTTCATCCTGCCAACTAACCTCACTTTGCAAAACTTCGTATTTATGCCCCTGCAACAACCACAAAGGCTGTTCATCACTGGCTTTTAAGCCAACAATGGCAATACTTCCATCCAGCTTGCGTTTTACGGCAAGCTTGGCTCCCACCAAAGTAACCCACGTTGAGGCTAACCGATCGCTATCGACCAAGGCATCCAGTAAATTAATACCCAGCCGTATTTCTTTAAGTTGAATCGCGGGTTTCTCATTGGCTACAGCGGATGCTATTTTGATATCTTTTAGTATCAGTTCAGGGCTATAACCACGCATTTTTGCCCGTAATTGCCCTATGGTTACCGGCGTCCCCACCTGTTCGCTAACGCGAGCCGACAAATCAGCTTTATAACTGTCTATCCCCAGCAACAGTAATCGCACGCCGGTTAAGCTTAGGGCTGACGCAATCAAAGACCAGAAAACAAGATGCCGCGTTGCACGCTTAAGGTGATGAATCATAAGGGCAGTTTAAAGGCACAAGATTAAAGGCAAAAATAACATGTTTAGATGTGCGCCTTTAACCTTAAAGAAGTACAACATCATACTGTTCCTGATTATATTCAGCCTCTACCCTAAACTTAATCTGCACACCCAAAAATACTTCCAGTTCCGCCAGCATGTCGGCTTCTTCATCAAGCAGCATTTCTACGACTTCATTAGAAGCCAGAACCAATAAGGTCTGCACTTTATATAGCCTGACTTCGCGAATAATCTCCCTAAATATTTCCAGACACATGGATTCCGGCGTTTTTAAAACACCTCGCCCACCGCAGGCACTACAAGGCTCACAAAGAATATGTTCAAGGCTTTCACGCGTTCTTTTGCGCGTCATTTCAACCAGACCCAGCACTGAAACTTCAGTAATTTTGGTTTTCGCGCGGTCTTTTTCCAAATTGCGTTCCAGAGCCTGCAACACCTGTTTTTTGTGCTCCTCACTTTTCATATCGATAAAATCAATGATGATAATTCCACCCAGATTTCTGAGTCTCAACTGACGGGCAATAGTTTGAGCCGCTTCAAGATTGGTTTTGAAAATAGTCTCTTCAAGGTTACGCCCACCCACATAACCGCCCGTATTCACATCTACGGTGGTCATTGCTTCAGTCTGGTCAAATATCAAATACCCGCCCGACTTTAATTTAACTTTACGCTCCAGGGCTTTTTTAATTTCATCTTCAACACTGTAGATATCAAATACCGGACATTCGCCCGAGTAATGTTCAATAACCGGTACGATTTCGGGTACAAAAACTTCGGCAAATTCAAGCAGTCGATGATAGGTTTCTTTGGAGTCTACACGAACCCTGTCAATGCCTTCCTTGTACAAATCCCTGAGCGTTCTGACACTCAGCGGCAAATCTTTATGAATAAACTGCTTAGGATTTGCAGTGGCAATCTTTTCTACTATCGATTCCCACAATTTCAGCAAAAAAGTCATATCAGCAATCAGAATCGATTCATTGGCGCATTCGGCCGCTGTTCTGGCAATAAAGCCACCGCATTTTTGCTCCTGCCTGAAAGCATCAAGACAGGCTCTTAACCGGGCGCGTTCAACATCGCATTCAATACGTTGCGACACCCCCGAATTATTCGAGTAGGGCATATACACCTGATACCGGGAAGGTATCGATATTTCTGTCGTTAAACGGGCACCTTTATTACCCATCGGATCTTTAACAACCTGCACAACAATAGACTGACCCTCATGCAGGTAATGCTCAATAACATCCGAACCTTTTTCTTCCAGATCCTTCGCACATAAATCTGAAAGATGAATAAACGCGGCCTTGGGCAGGCCAATATCAACAAAAGCCGCCTGCATACCTGGCAGAACCCGGCACACTTCACCTTTGTAGATATTACCGACCAACCCGCGCTCACGGCTTCTTTCAATAATGAGTTCTTGTAATACGCCATTTTCAATAACTGCAACACGGGTTTCCGGCGGCGTTACATTGATTAAAATTTCTTCACTCATTTGAAAAGTTCTATTCCTTGTTTAGATAAAAGTTCGGCAGTCTCAAACAAGGGTAAACCGACCACTCCCGAAAAACTGCCTTTTATTGATTCTATAAACACACCGCCCCGTCCTTGAATAGCATAACTGCCCGCTTTATCAACCGGTTCGCCACTGTCCCAGTAATCCAGCATTTCCTGTTCAGTCAAGCACCGAAAAGTCACCTCGGTAATACTAACCGCCTGACCATGCTCGCGTCCTCTCAAAGAAATTGCACTATAAACCTGATGGGTTTTACCGGACAACTGCGTCAACATGGCCATCGCATCAGCCTTATCTTTGGGTTTTCCCATAATCACAGACCCCAAAATGACTGCCGTATCGGCGGCCAAAACCGGTATTTCAGTATTAAGTTGAGCCTTGCACGCCGCAGACTTTTCGGCGGCCACACGCTGTACATAATCCAGCGGCGCTTCATCAGGCCAAGGGGTTTCATCAAGATCAACAGGATAAACTTGATAAGAGACATTAATTTGGTCTAGCAGTTCCTTTCTGCGTGGAGAAGCGGAAGCAAGAATAATCTGTACGGACATTAGCGATGATAAGGGTGGTTATGGAGAATACTCCAGGCACGGTAAAGCTGTTCAGCGACCAAAATACGCACCAGCGGATGAGGAAAAGTAAGCCTTGATAAACTCCATGACTCGCGTGCCAGTAGTTTAGCAGAATCTGCCAAACCTTCAGGACCGCCAATCAATAAAGACACATGCTGGCCACTTTCCTGCCAACGCTGCATCGCCTGCGCCAATTCGGGCGTAGTCCACGGCTTACCGGGAATATCCAACGTCACAATATGAGTCCCCTGCGGAATGGCCGCCAGCATCCGCTCTCCCTCATCTCTTACAATTCGGACAACGTCACTGTTTTTACTGCGTTTACCCGGTGCAATTTCTTTAAGCACCAGCTCGCATTCACGCGGCAAGCGCTTGGCATATTCATCGTAACCTTGCTGAACCCAGCCCGGCATACGGTTTCCTACTGAAATTAAATTTATTTGCATGGACAAGCAGGATACAGACAACAAAGCGTTGATGCAATGCGATCGACTTTATAAAAACCGCCTTTTATACGCCGTTAACAATACCGATGGGCAAAAACGCTGCAAACAACAGCACCCGATTAAGTTTCTTGGGATTGTTGTCTCCTAAAGTAATTTTGAACACAAAACTATTTACACCCTTAATAGACAGAAACTTTATAATCTCTTTGGAAGGTCTTCGTTGATTAAGCGGAATAAGCTTTACCTGCCAAACAAGGCTGTTCTTGGCTTATGCGTTTATTAGGTTACTTAATCAAATCTCTCTATTAACCAACGCAATCTGATATCCAACCCCGGCAGAAGAGGTAGAAATGAACACAGAACATCAAGAGGCTTTAAGTAAAGTTCCAGAGGTCACACTACTTTTTTGGATTATAAAGGTTTTTGCAACAACCCTCGGCGAGACCGGTGGCGACGCCGTATCTATGTCGATGGATCTTGGCTATCTGGTGGGTACCGAGATATTTGCCGCCATTTTCATTTTTGCGGTCATTGCACAAATTTCCGTCAAGCGGTTCCATCCCGTTATTTACTGGACAACCATTATCGCCACAACAACGGTTGGTACAACGTTGGCAGACTTCGCGGATCGATCTCTGGGTATCGGCTATTCAGGCGGAACGGCAATCCTGTTTACATTACTCATGGCGTCACTTTTTATTTGGTATCGCGTGCTGGGCTCGGTAGCAGTGGACACCGTCAGCTCAACTAAATCTGAAGTTTTTTACTGGATAACAATCATGCTTTCTCAAACCTTAGGCACTGCCCTCGGGGATTGGACGGCAGATACGGCAGGCCTGGGTTACGGCGGTGGAGCTATTGTATTTGGCACACTGCTGGCAGTTATTGCAGTCGCCTACTTCCGAACAACAATTTCCCGCACACTACTCTTTTGGGCGGCATTCATTCTTACCCGACCGCTCGGAGCGGTGGTTGGCGACTTCCTGGACAAACCGATAAGCAAGGGTGGTTTAGAGCTAAGCCGTTACTCGGCATCAGTAGTATTGTTTTTTTTAATTGTTTCTTGCCTCTTCATTTTTTCGCATAAACCGGCAAAACAAGGTCATTAAGCGTTACGAAACCCATCTTAAAACAATACATTTAAAGCGATATAGAGCAACCTATGGAGCAATGATGCGGTTGTTTTGCACCGATAAACAAGTCATGACTGTTTGATTCCACCCTTTAAAAGTTGCTATTTTATTGCAAGAATTCCCTTGTTATTTGAATTATAACTAATTTCTCCTCTGGCCTATAAATTGCTGTAAATACTTAAACAAGTGAGAAGACTCTTTAAAATAAATGAACAGTTCCACTATAAACAAAACGACATTATTATTATCATTACCGTGCCCAACTTATTACACCAAGAATCAGGAGTCATAGCCATGTTAAAACCGCACATTATTACCACTACTTTACTGTTATTAGCGTTATGCTTTACTGTACCTGCTTTTGCCGAAGAAGATGCTACGATGCATCAAGTTTATTTGGCCGCTGAAGCAGGAAAATTTGATGAAGCACAAGCCATGATGGACAAAGTGCTGCAAAACCATCCTGACAGCGCGAAGGCGCACTTTGTAGAAGCTGAATTACTGGCAAAACAAGGCCGGTTTAACGAGGCAGGCGTAGAACTCAATACCGCTGAACGCTTGCAACCCGGCCTGCCTTTTGTCAAACCAGAGGTATTGCAAAACCTTAAGGGTCGTATTACGTCAGTGTCAACGGGTGCAGTACAACCGGCCAGCGCAGGCCAAAGTCCACAGTCTATGGTTAAAGACTGGACACCCTCGATTCTTTTAATCCTGGGCATTGGTTTAGTCGTGTTATTAATTGGTTTTATGAGTCGGCGAAATTCCAAAATAATGCCTGCCAATAGCTATGCCGGTAATGCGCCCAGACAAAATATGCCACCAGTCGGTTCGAGTGGCGCTGGCTCAGTCATGGGTCAACCGACTGCTGGCGGAATGGGTTCTGGTATTATGGGCAGCCTGGCAACGGGCGCGGCCATGGGTGCCGGAGTCGTGGCAGGCGAAGCGCTGATGCATCACTTTGTCGATGGCAATAAAAGCACTATTGCTCCCGAACAGTCATTACCCGATACTTCGCCATGGAGTTCATCCAGCAATACAAATGATAATGACGATATGGGCGGCACCGACTTTGGTATCGCCGACTCGTCATCATGGGATGATGATAGCGCTGATGATGGAAATGACGACTGGTCTTAACCATTATTTATTGTGCTGATTTTTAGATCGAAGCGTGACGGGGTTTACAGCCCCGTCACGCACGTTTTAGTAATTGGCTTATCGCTATGAAAACGGCTTAGGCGTACCCAAGGACGAAACCAGGGCTCTTGATTTATATCAGCAAGCCGCAGATCAGGGACATCCTGCAGCGAAAAACAATCTTGATGCCATGAACAAGAAGTAAACAATGTAACTATTTTGATGACCGTGGAATCCTTTAAACATGCTTAACCAGATCAAACTTTTTTTTGAACAACATCTTGCCCTTTCAGCACCAGAAAATCCTTCGGAAGAAAAACTGCAACTTGCGACCGTGGTTTTATTTTTGGAAATGATGAATATGGACGATAAAGTGGAAGCCGTAGAACAAGATATTATTTTCTCCCTAATACATCAGAATTTTTCATTATCTGCCGAGCAAACCACTTCGTTATTGGCGTTAGCGGAACAACAAAGAAAACAAGCCACTGATTATTTTCAATTTACATCCTTAATTAATAAAGGCTACAGTCTGGAACAAAAGGTTGGATTAATTGAAGCGCTCTGGAAAATTGCTTTTATTGATGGCGTCTTGGATATGAACGAAGAATATCTGGTACGAAAAATTGCCGACCTTTTATATGTGCCTCATACCGCTTTTATTATGGCAAAAAACCGGATAGCACCGGTGAATAATCTATTTTGTGACTAATTGCCCGCTGACTTTGACTTACGCGCTCTTTGTTAAACATCGCAAACACAACTATCGGCAATAAAATTAATTCATGAATAACAAGACGTTCCGCTCCAATGATCTCTCACATCATATTTTGCCGAATTCTGCGACGATGGTGGGTGTCTGTATTATGG
>Ga0007798_10000532_pt1 | contig 14102 bp, 15 predicted proteins | sample CryBogmetaGMA17M_FD_60370 | JGI IMG/M metagenome (GOLD analysis project Ga0007798, IMG submission 60370) | Freshwater microbial communities from Crystal Bog, Wisconsin, USA - MA17M | ecosystem: Environmental > Aquatic > Freshwater > Lake | place: Crystal Bog, Wisconsin, USA | collected 2009-07-06
CGCTATGTTTATCAGGAACTCTCATTTTCTAAACTCAATGAATGTCATTATGAAGAATGAGGCATTCACTCACCTTCTTCCGGCTCTGCGTGAGCGACATTTACAGGGCAGGACAGAATTCCTGTCGCTGGACATGACGTCGCCTCAAATTGCAGAACGGGATGATCGATGGAAAAACGACAAAGGAGTTCATGTCGTATCTTGGCGGCAATGTCATCGACCTTGCTCAACAGCTGGTCCTCGACGACGACGTGGGCAATGAGGGCGACACCTTCAGTTGCAATATTCCATACGTGGAGATGGTGAATCTTCTCCACGCCTGGTACAGCTTCCATCTCCTTTTGTATGGCATGAAGATCGATACCAAGGGGTGTGGCATTCATGAGGATTCCGAAGGCATCTTTCAAAATGTCCCACCCGCTGTACAGGATCAAGATCACAATGACCCAGGAAACGACAGGATCGAGCCAGTACCAGGGCTTGAATATCCATATGAGACCCAGAACAGCCACCCCAAGGGAGGTTATGGTATCGGTTAGCATGTGCAGGAAGACACTTCGTATGTTAAGATTGTCATGGGCCTCCGGCCGCAGCATCAATGTCGATAACATATTTCCCAGGAAAGCTATGGAGGCGATGAGTATAACAAGGGTGCCTTGGATGGGCCGCGGATTCTGGAGGCGGTGCCATCCCTCAATGGTGATAAAGAGGCCGGCGCCGAAGAGCACGGCTACGTTAAACATGGCGGCGAAGACCTCCATGCGTTTGAAGCCGAACGTATGTCTCAGCGTGGGTTCACGCCGTCCGATACGCAGGGCTGAATAGCTGATCAACACGGACGTAAAATCACTCAGATTGTGGAGGGCATCGCTGATCAGGGCCATGCTTCCCGATACGATGCCGCCATAGATCTGAACGGCGGGGATGATCAGGTTCATGACCATCGTGGCTATGAGCCGCTTGCTCAAGTCCAAGAATTTGAAATAATGTCTTCGATGTTTTTCCATTTTGTCAGCAATTGAGATCTATGACAACTCAGCTTTCTCTTGTCAGTCTTTTTGCCGTATTGACCATGCTAACCGATATTGCCGTGTCCACTCAAGGAATTTATAATCAATTTTATTATTGTCAAGCAGAAATAGCACGATTTCGTGTCCTCGCCCGGCTGCTGTAAAGAAGTGGCGCCTGGACATGTTTATGCATTGACGTATTTGAAATCAAATCTTATAATAACAAAAAAGATGTGAAGATCAGATGCAGACAAAAAGCACCAAAGACCGGATATGGAAAATTTCTGCAAGAGAGAGACGATGATGAAGAAAATATTAGGTCTCTTGGTTTCACTAACATTTCTTCTTGTCTATTCCAGTATGGATCAATTAGGGGCACAAGTCAAAGGAGGGGGAAAAATGGAAATTAAAAGCTCGGCCTTCAAGAGTGGCGCAAGAATACCGGCAAAGTATACCTGTGACGGTGTGGATGTTTCACCCCCTCTGGAGTGTGGCAAATTGCCGGCCGGCACGAAATATCTGGCCCTCATCTGCGATGATCCCGATGCGCCCATGGGAACGTGGGTTCACTGGGTAATCTATGATATACCTGCGAACATTACAAGCTTGCCGGAGAAATTGCCGCCGCTGAAAGAAGTTGCCAATGGCGCGAAGCAGGGCATGAATGATTTTCGCGCCATCGGTTATGGAGGACCATGCCCCCCGTCCGGAGAGCACCGCTACCTTTTTAAACTCTACGCCCTTGATGGTCCGACGGGGCTGAAGCCAGGGGCCACTAAGGCGCAACTCCTGGCAGCCATGAAAGGACACATACTTGCGGAAGCGGAATTGATGGGAAAATATAAAAGGTAGCAAAGAAAGAAATGCGCGAGCCATCCTATCTGAAACTGTACAGGGAGGGAAAGCTTCAGGACCGCATTGATCGCGCTGTAGAACTGTTGAGGGACTGCTCTTTGTGTCCCCGGGAATGCCATGTAGATCGGCTGTCCGGGGAGCTTGGGTTTTGCCGCACGGGGAAAAAGGCGAAAGTGGCAAGCCTGCACGCCCACTTCGGAGAAGAGTCCCCCCTTGTGGGAACGGGCGGTTCAGGCACTATCTTTTTCAGATCCTGCAACCTCCTTTGCTACTTCTGTCAGAACTATGACATCAGCCACGATGCAGAAGGCGGCGAGGTAGAGCCAAAAGACCTGGCCGACATAATGCTGAGTCTCCAGAGGCGGGGATGTCACAATATCAACTTTGTAACACCGTCCCACGTAGTACCGCAAATCCTCCAGGGGCTTTCCATCGCCATCGAACGCGGCCTCAAGATGCCGCTCGTCTATAATACAGGCGGATACGATAAGGTTGAGACATTAAAGATTCTGGAAGACATTTTTGACATCTATATGCCTGACTTCAAGTTCTGGGAAGCAAGGTGGTCTGAAAAATTCTGCAAGGCCCCTGATTATAGAAAAATAGCCGCAGCGGCAATAAAAGAGATGCACCGCCAGGTTGGGGATCTGCTCATCGATGAATCGGGTATTGCAGAAAAAGGGTTGCTGGTGCGCCACTTGGTCATGCCTAACGACGTTTCAAATACGGGGGAGGTCATGACATTTCTCGCCGATAAAATTTCGGAAGACACTTATGTAAATGTGATGGATCAGTACCATCCCTGCGGGAAGGCAACGTTGGACCCCGTAATCAATCGCCGTCTTACCAGGACGGAGTATGCCGAAGCCGTCCGCCGCACCAGAGACACAGGCCTTCACAGGCTGGATTCCTGGCGCTGAAGGAAGTACATAACGGCAAGTTTGAAATAGAAGCGCATTCCAAAGGACCGCACAGGGACGGTCAGCTTTTCTTGTTTTGCAGGTAGTCTCTCATCCCCTTGATGCTGTTTACGGAAAAAATCTTTTCCCGGGACTGCACATCTTCCGGGAGAGCGCCGTAGGTGGATAATCCCCTGTCATTTTTCAGCAGGTCCGCGTAAACGCTTTCCTCGAAAGGATCACTTCCCATCCGATGGTGTTTTTCCACTGTAGCGAGCCAGTTGTCCAACTGGTTGAGAGCCGTATCAAATATATTTCTTACGTCCTGCCTGTAACCGTAATGTCCGAAACATACATGGGAAACATTGAGAGAAGCGGCCTTTTCCAGGGAATTACGGTAAGTCTCGTAGATAAAGGGAGGCGGTGTCGCGATACGCAGATATAGCCCCTGGTCCAGGGGATAGTTTATTCCCGCCGCTTCTCCCAGAAATAAAAGATTCCCTATCTGATAGCAGAGGTGGCTCGGGGCATGACCCGGAGTTTCGAAAATGTTGATTGTGACGCCGCCTGCCTCGATCGGATTCTTATAGCTGATGTTTTTTTCAGGGATAGCGGCAATTTCTCCGTACACGTCTGCAACTTTTCCCAGGAAGCTGCGGGAGCCTTCCCAGAGCTTTGCAGGATCAACCATGTGGCGAATCCCCTTGGGATGGCAGATGACCATGGCGTCCGGATAATGATCTACCAAAAGCCCCCCGCCTCCCGCATGGTCAATATGTATGTGCGTGAGGAGGATATAATCAAGCTTTTTCACGTCGAGCTCCTTTAATGCCTTAACGAGAACGGGAATGGTGGAGCGGGGACCCGGATCGACAAGGACGGTAAGACCATCCCGCCTGTATACCCAGCTGTTGAGGAAATTGTAAAATCCCTCCAAGGGCTGCTCCAGATCCACGATGTAAAGATCTTTCATGGGTTCATGTGTCGCCATCTCCCCCTCCTTATATATATAAGAGTCTATTTTGAGGCCTTTCCCCCTCTCCTATCCTGTAGGGAAGGACCGGATTAACGCTAACGTCTGATTAATATACCATATTTTCTACGTTTGCAAAGAGTGTCTGCGAAGGAAATTCAAAACCACGGAGTTGAACTCCTCGGGTCTTTCGAAATTCGGCATATGGCCACACCGCTCGAATATATGAAGGTGAGAGGCCGGTATTTTTTCCCTGGCAAAACATGCGTGCCTGACAGGAAAGAGGCGGTCCTCTCTCCCCCAGATAATCAGAGTCGGCATCTTTATGTTATCCAGATTCTTTATGATTGGGTCGAGGACATCCGCGCGTCCGCCCCGGATTGTCGCGCAGGCGCGGAGAACCGAGAGTACCGTCTTTGCGGCTCCCTGCGAAAAGTTAAGTTCGTAATAAAGGTCTATCAGGTCGTCAGTGATGACAGCCGGGTCGTATACCAATTGTTTCAGTACAAAGGCCATTCCCGCCCGCGATGGACTTAACATCAATTCACCCATGACGGGAATTGTAGCCAGCCGCATCGCTAAGGGCATTTCCCTGCCGAGGCCGGCGCTGTCCACCAGCACGAGTCTCTGCACATTGCCGGGGAATTGCAGTACGTATTGAAGGGCTACGCCGCCGCCTAAAGACATTCCGACAAGACAGGTATTCTCTATGTTAAGCGCTGTCATGAAATCGTTGATGAAGGCGGCCATGTATGATGGGGAATATTTCACGTCCGGTTTTTCGGAGCGGCCGAAACCGGCGAGATCAGGGGCATAAACACGGTATCCGGAAGCGAGGGCCGAAATATTGTGCATCCAGATATCCGCGGAAGCACCGAGCCCATGGATGAGAATCACATTCGATCCCTTATCCCCTTCGGCCCAGTAACGGGTCTTGATGTCACCGATCTTGATGTAATTATTCTGTGGCATTGTCATATTACAGGCATACACTGCGGCATCTACTGGCGGGTAAAAACATGTGCTGCGTCAGACACCGGAAAAATATCCGCCCGTGAAAATTAATGGTTCTGGAGCAATGGGGATAAAGCAGTCAGAATTTTCACTTTTTTTCCAGGAGTGTCTGGAGCAGCGTGTCTATGGCGAAATACTTTCTGGTCAATACCTTTCCGTCCCGATTGATGAGGACCATAGTAGGTATGCCTACTATGTCATAGGCGCTCGCTACACGTCCTTTTTCATCTAAAAGAGTTTTGTAGGGAATCTGGTTTTTTGCCGCAAACTGTGACACTCTGTTTTTAGGTTCCTCAATGTCGATACCCACTACTTCGAGTCCGCGCTGGCCGTAGATTTCATAAATGTCTTTGTAGTGAGGTATCTCGGAACGGCAGGTAGGACACCACGTCGTGAGAAAAATCAGCAGCACCGGTTTACCCCTCGCGGCGCTGAGCTTGAAGTCCCTGCCCGTTAAGTCTTTCAGAATGAAATCTGGCGCTGCAGAATCGGAGACATTTCGCCCCGTGTCGGGCTGCTTGGTCTCGGAGCATGAGAGTACTGATGATAGTGCAACGATAATCAGTCCTGCAAGCAGACACAGGAAAAGCCTGCCTCTTATCCGCATAATAGAATCCTTCATACCCAGAGCATTCCTGCCTGGATGAGAAAATACTCTCCCACTGCCAGCAGTATCCATCCGGATATATGGCTTACCCTGGTCATCCACATACCGGATTTTGGCAGGCTGGCCAAAAGGCCGGCGAAGGTTCCCAGTACTATAAGTAATGTCCCCATTCCAAAAGCAAAGATAAAGAAAAGGCTCATTCCAAATACGATATTCTGGCTGGTTGCTACAAAGCTTAGCAGCACTGCAAGCACCGGGGCAGTGCAGGGACCAACGATCAGTCCCGATAGGGCTCCTACAAGAAAGCTCGCCACAATGCCCTTTTTATTCGGCTGCGCTTTCGCCAGAAAGCCTGGTACCCGTATGGGCAGCGCAAAGACATCAAGCATGGATAATCCCATCAGGATACAGATATTAGCTACGATGAAGTTCGTCCAGGGGCTCGCCTGTATCTGCCCGAATAGTTTGCCCGTCAAGGCGGCAATTGCGGCAAGGGCAGTATATGTAACAGACATGCCCAAAACGTAGACAATGGAGAGCAATAGACCCTTCATCCTGGAACCGCTGCTGTGGGCTCCGATGAAGGCGATGGTGATGGGGACCATAGGGTACACGCAGGGCGTAAAGCTTATTAAAACACCCCCCAGATAGGCTGCCGCATATGCCAGAATAAAAGACCCTTGGAGATAAACGGACAGTCCATCAATAAAATTTTCCATTATCTTCTTCCCGTAAAAGGCTTTCCAATACGCCTTTGTATCAATTAAACTCTCAGCAAAAGCAAAGTAGCATAATAACTATTAAAGATCAAACATATACAAACGGTCGTTCGCCCTGTTTCCCGGATATCCTGAGGGCGGCGGTAATCTTGGACAACGAGGCGGCACATGAATGATATCAGTAAGAAAGATTGACCAGGTGAAGAGGCGCCGGTTGGATTTATTGATGATACTTATTGCTTGCGCTGTTAATAGAAAGGATATATACAGCTACCAACTTGCCAAAAAGAGGTATGAGGAGATTTTGTGCGAATGGCTAAAATGTTAAAGGATGCTTTGAAGACTATAGAGAAATACAAGAGCATAACCCCCCACTACGGGGAAATGCTGGATATCCTGGGAGAAATATTAATCCTCAGGGAAGAATACCGGCGCAAAATGAGAAAGATGATCTTTCCGATAGACGAAGGGCTCATGGAGAAGAAAATATTTGGTGGCTTTCCGCTGATTGATTTTTCCACGGGGACATTTGACCTCACGGAACCTAAGCAGTACTTCAGTGCGCTCCTGGAAATTGCGGAAAAGCGGGCTCCCGGTGAAACAAAAGAGGTTCTTCAGATGATTCAAGACGGGAGCTTCAATTTTGAGAAAATGATTTCCGATTCCTTCAATTCTCTCCAGGATGATGATATTGCGGAAGATATTGACGACGATGTCCTTGATCTTGTCGATCTGTTCCTTGAAGAGAGTCTGAGACCGGCCCTGGAAAAGGTTGTGGAGAAGTACGGGAAAAGCATTGCCAAGGCCGGATGGGCTGAGGGCTACTGCCCGATCTGCGGCAAGGAGCCGAAGATTGGAGAGATAAGAGAGGAAGAGGGGAGACGGTTTCTTTTCTGTACACAGTGCGGATTTGAGTGGCGTTTCATGCGCATCAAATGCCCCTTCTGTGGCAATGAGGAGCAGCAGACACTGGCCTACTTCAGCATCGAAGGAGAGGAAAAATACCGGGTTGATGTCTGCAATGAGTGCAAGCGATATATCAAGATAGTTGATTTCAGAGAATCAAAGGAAGAAGCTGACCTCGATGTTGAGGATATTGCTACATTACATCTTGATATGCTTGCCAATGAAGAGGGGTACGATTAAAACTGCAGTGCGTGCGCATGTATGAATGACAGGGACATAAGGAAAGTCATTCACCTCATTGAGAAAGAGGTCGCTAAATGGGAACTCCCCATAGTATCCTCCCTGGCCGAGGAGCATCGCGGTCCCTTTCCAATCCTGATCTCAACAATCTTGAGTCTGAGAACGAAGGATGAAGTGACTGCGAAAGCTGCGGAACGCCTCCTGGCATTGGCCGGGACCCCGGAGGAAATGTTAAAACTCTCCGAAGGGAAAATCATCAAAGCAATTTATCCCGTCGGGTTTTACCGGAATAAGGCTAAGACGATCCTTCACATATCGAGAGAACTGATAGACCGTTTTCACTCACGGGTTCCCGATACAATCGAGCAGTTGCTCACCCTGAAGGGTGTGGGCAGGAAGACGGCCAACCTTGTTGTGGCCCTTGGATATAATAAGGAGGGGTTGTGCGTTGACACGCATGTCCACAGGATATCGAATCGCCTGGGCTACGTGAGAACAAAAACCCCGGAGAAAACGGAATATGCCCTGAGAGAAAAGCTGCCATCGGTATACTGGCTCCGGTATAACACGCTTTTGGTAGCATTCGGTCGGCATGTCTGTGTTCCCATCTCCCCGTTCTGCAGCAGATGCCCTGTTTTTGCTTACTGTGACAGGCTCAACGTAGTAAGAAGCAGATAGGGTGAAAAAGAGTCGCCGGGTTGTCTGGGGATATATGTTTGTTAAAGGTGTTATCTTCTGAAGACTGGGAAAGGAGGTATGTCATGGGAGTAAAGGTTGCGATTAATGGTTTCGGCCGGGTTGGACGGAGTTTCGTCCGCGCATGCTTGGGTTGTGAGGATATTGATATCATTGCCATCAATTCCCGGGCCAAGCCGGAGATTCTTGTTCATCTCCTCAAATATGATTCAGTTCACGGCAAGCTCAAAGCAGATGTCTCCTTAGACGGCGACGCAATGGTGATAGACGGCAGGAAAGTCGCCATAACTACTGTAACTTCTAATTTAGCGGACCTGCCCTGGGCAAAGCTGGGTGTCGAGATGGTCATGGAATCAACGGGGCGATTTCGCAAGAAGGATGAAATGACCGGTCATCTCACTGCCGGAGCGAAAAAGGTGATCCTTGCAGCCCCCGGCAAGGGTGTTGACGGCACCTTTGTTATGGGAGTTAATGAAGAGACATATAATCCCGGTAAACATCACATAGTATCTAATGCATCATGCACGACAAACTGCCTTGCGCCTGTTGCCAAGGTGCTGAACGATGAGTTCAAGATCATTAAGGGATTCATAACGACGGCGCATGCCTATACAATGGACCAGAGGCTTCTGGACGGTTCTCATAATGACCTGCGCAGGGCTAGGGCTGCCGCTGTTTCGATTATTCCCACATCAACGGGAGCTGCCCAGGCCGTGGGTCAGGTGATTCCGGACCTGAAGGGCAAGCTCGATGGCATAGCGCTGAGGATCCCCGTGAACAATGTATCAGTCATAGACCTTGTGGTGGAAGTGTCGCGTCCTGTTACGGTAAACGAGGTGAACGGAGCGCTGAAGGCGGCGTCTCTAGGTAAGCTGAAGGACATCATGGCATATTGCGAGGAAGAACTCGTTTCCATAGATTTTGCGAGCAGCCCTTATTCGGCAATCGTTGATGCGCCGCTGACGAATGTAATCGCCGGAACCCTTGTCAAGGTGTTTGCCTGGTATGACAACGAGATGGGGTACGCGTGCAGGATGAGAGACCTTGCAATCCACATGGCCAGAAAAAGTATGGGAGCATGAAATGAGACGGCCCATCATTGCCGGCAACTGGAAGATGCACAAGACCGTCCGGGAGTCTGTGGATTTCGCGCGTCAATTGATGATTGCCTACGCCGAATCTCCGGACAGGCGTGTGATCGTCGCCCCGCCCTTCACATCCATTTACGCCGTTGCGGCGGTGCTTATGGGATCGGGGATTCATGTTGCCGCCCAGAATCTCCATGATAAACAGGCAGGCGCATTTACAGGAGAGATATCTGCCGCAATGCTCGTAGATGCCGGATGTGAATACGCCATCGTGGGTCATTCAGAGCGCCGGGCTCTCTTTGGCGAAAGGGATGATGTCATCAACAGAAAGCTCAGAGCCGCCATCTCCTTTGATCTGAGGCCCATATTCTGTATAGGCGAGACACTGGAGGAGCGGGAGGCAGGCCGGACATTTACCGTTGTCGAAAGACAGATAAAAGAGGGATTGAATAATTTCACTGCCGATGATATAAAACCCATCGTAATTGCCTATGAACCCGTCTGGGCGATCGGTACCGGCAGGACTGCTACGCCCGAGCAGGCCCAGGAAGTGCATACATACATTCGCGCTGTCATGGGAAAAATATATGGAGACAGTCTCGCAGGATTGCTCCATGTAATTTACGGGGGCAGCGTTAATCCCGGCACCATAGGCGGACTTATGGCCCAGCCGGACATCGATGGTGCTCTGGTAGGGGGAGCAAGTCTCGATGTTGAAAGCTTTGTCAGGATTATACAATATTAAATAGTAGACCTTCTGTCATTGCGAGGGCACAGCCCGCGGCAATCATAGATCAGTCATTCCGAACGAATGTGAGGAATCTTTTTTTAGGAGATATTTAACGTGCAAATATTAATTACAATTCTGCATATTGCAATGTGTTTCATCTTGATTCTCGTCGTTCTCCTTCAAGCAGGCAAGGGGGCAAATATGGGGGCGGTCTTTGGCGGCTCAAGCCAGACCGTTTTCGGAAGCAGCGGCCCGGGAAGTTTTTTGGGAAAGATGACAACAGTTGTCGCTACCGTCTTCATGCTTACGTCTCTCGCCCTTTCCTACGCGGCAACCCACAAGGCGTCGTCAGTGATAGAAAAAGCGCCACAGGCACAGCAGCAGACAGCGCCGGCGCCGGCAGAAAAAGCGCCGTTGCCGCCTGAGCAGAATGCACCGGCAGGGCAGCAGAAGTAGAAACGCAACGCCCATAATACGAATAATTGCCGAGGTGGTGGAACTGGTAGACACGCTATCTTGAGGGGGTAGTGGACAAAATCCGTCCGGGTTCAAGTCCCGGCCTCGGCACCACTAAAGAAATCGGGGGGTTAGTTCAGAAATTGAATTAGCCCCTTTTCCATTTTCAGGGGCTTGGTCAACGTTTTGGTCAACACTTTTCAGGAAGCCATCCATTTGGTCAACGGCATTCCGTAAGCAGTATTATGTTTGAGGAACATTTCTTTCGTGGATTGTCCAGATATAATTAATTAGGCCTTTTTCTTCAAGGGCATAAACCCTCTGAGTATTTCTATGTTTCCTTTGTACTTATCGTGTTCTCGTACGATCAATTCAAGTCTTTCTAATTCAACAAGATCTCTCCGAATGGTAGCGGGCGACAGTTTTGCATATTCTTTCATAAACACGGGATCGTTATTTAACAGGAAATTTATATCATGGAATGTATCAACTGGAAAATTAAGAGCAACATTTCTTCTTCTTTTGACTATGGCTTTTGTCTTTCCTTCAGCCTTTTTGCTATCCAAGACTTCATAAATATAATTTTGCCAAGATGTCTCAAGGACATTCCATTGTAGTACTTCGAGAACTTCATTAAGTCCGTCACGGAATCCCATAACAGCATAGCGAATGAAACCAGACAAAGAACTTTCCTTACTGGCACGATCTAATTGCCTGTAATATTCCTCACGGGTGTTGTTGTAATAATTTGAAAGAATGTGAGACGCGATATCAGGGAGTCCCGCTCTCAATAGAATATAAAATTCAATTAGTCTGGCTGTCCTACCATTACCGTCACCAAACGGGTGTATCCAGGCAATATAAACGTGAGAAACAATAGCTTGGATAACTTGCTCGATAAATTCCTGCTTTCCTTCCTCAAAATGAAATGTTTCCTTCATCCAATCGCAGAAATGCACCATCAGTGATATGACATCTTTTCCTAATGGTGGCTTATACGGGCCAACAACTACATCATGTCCAGCGACTCTAAAATGACCTGGAGAAGCCTTAAAATGGTCTCCTAAATTCTTTCCAATGCAATAGTGAAATCTTTTAATCAATTCAGAGGTAATTATCGTTGCCTTACCATCAGTGATTACCTCATTCCTTATTTGATTCAAGGCCTCAATAACGTTCTTCACCTCTATCTGAAGATATTCTTTACTGGAGGGTAAAGACTCACCTTCATCTATTTTTGCAACCTCTTCCTCTGAGAGAGTATTTCCTTCAATAGCGGTTGTTGCCCTTGCACCTTTGCGTAATGATACTTTAAGCAAATCTTCTCTGTATTTGGGGTCCATAGGAGCATCAGAAATAATCCTGATGATTGTTTCACATTGACCAAGCATGTATAAAATATCTTTGTCAATTTCCCAATCTCTTTTAAAAGTAATATGGGGATGTGATGCAAGAGTATTTGTCATAAAAATACCCATTCAATTATTTGTATTTATTATGCATATCAAATAGTATATGGTATTTACAATAGAATATGTAAGAGTTTTTGTCAAGTGATATTGTTGCGTCTGATAAGTATTATGGTTAACGCATCGCAAAAAATAGACCCATATTTTCCTATCCTCATCCTTTAATTGCTTCTATGCGTTCATGCCATAAGAAAGGTTTATCCCAAATGCCGCCTGCATCATGAAAGTATTATGTGAAAAATGATATAACCAACTCAGGAGCAATGGAATGTTCACAGGGACGAGAGACCCGCCCCCGGGTTCGTTGTTGGGAATTTTAGTTCTTCACCTCCAGACCACGCAGGTCCGCGGTATAAGCTTTTTCCTGAAACTACTATTAGCCGACTGATTTTCTTTTCACTGTAGCTTTCCCTCGCAAATCGTGATAATCAAATGTACGTTTTACGGACTGCAAATTTGCTCAAAAACTTTATTTTTGGACTCTTTCAACAGCCCCGCTGTCCCAGATTCTCCGAAAATTTTTTAGCTATTTGAACTTTGCAAATCGCGCGTCGATCTCTGGTCGAAGTTCAATTCCTACCGCTTCAAACACGGCCAACAATTCATCGTATGCGCCTTTATCTCCGAGAAAGTCCCAGAACTCCTCTGCTACCAACAATTCTTGCGGCAAATCGTAAAGCCCGGCCAACGTCCAGCGTTGATAAGGTTCTGGCTCATACGGGTTATACGGAATCGCTATTCCTGTTTTCAATTTGGCCTTGGGATTCACCTGCAAACGATACGCCGCCCATTCGAGCATCTTGCGCTTGTGCGCTTTGAACTCATCCATGTTTGGCTTGGCGGTTTTAAGGTCTAAATAAAACTCCACGTCATCCTTGGCGATTAGAAAAAGATCAACACGTGGCTTCTTAACTGTTTTGATTGTGCCGGTGTTGGCGACTTTGCGGATGCGCTCAATCTCCGCAACTTTGTCCGGCTTGCTCCTTCCGGTTGTTAAATCATCAATAATAATTTGAATTTCGGCTTGTGCGCCGGTGCTGACCTTCAAATTCAAATCTTTGTATTGTGCTTCAGCGTGTTTGAAATGCGGTTTGGCCAGAATTTCGCCCACTTCTTCAAAGACTGATATTCCAAGTGTGGTGTTGATGGATTGGACAAATGAAAACAATGCCATGCGGTCTTTGCCGAGTAGCCGTGTGTGAAACGGCATATTATTTGTCTCTGGACTGTAATCCTGAAGTTTTCTTCGGATTTGCCTTTTAAGGAGACTGCCAACTTCATCAGTTTGAGCTTTGATGAGGAATTGCTTTTTGACGGGGGAAGTATAAGAAGAACGGTCTTGTGTGTCAATGGAATAATGACCAATAAATGCAGATTGCCATTTAAAGTCTTGAACTTTTAGGCACGAGTTGGGATTGTGGATAAACAAGGAAGCAACAGGGTGTCCTCTCTATGGACGAATGGGCCCAACCGGTGCTTGCTCAACAGAAATGCGAGGGCCAAAATATCTCTGTGGGCATCGGCAGTGACTATGAATCCCGGATCAGATTAAACAGCAGACGGTCGATAGGGTCGATAAGCTGTTTGAAATCGCCGCCGTGACTCATGGCAGACCCGAAGAGCTCCAGCCTCAGGCGGTTTATCTCCTCATCGACACACTCCACCGGGGAGAGAGTCGCCGTATTCATGTAGAACCGTTCCCTGATCACAAGGCGCTTCGCCTTCTCTACGAATGGAATGAATGGGAGGGCTCCTCTAAAGAAAGGCTTGACATAATATATAATCCATTTAGGATATATTATAGTGTGTATTCCATATTTTGTTCATCCGAACCCTGCGAATAACGGGTGCACGAGCAACAACAAAGAAACAGGTTGTCTTAATAGAAAGGAGGATGTCATGAGCGGCAAAGAATTCGAAAAATTGTGGAAGACAGAAGACTGGTGGTCTGTGTGGCTGGGTCTGGGCATCGTCGTCCTCGCCATCGTCACTTTCTGGGCGGGCGGATCCATCAAGGGCTGGGTCGTCATCCCGGCCAAACTTACCGAATTCAGCAAGGTCTGGGCGGACCTGGCAAAGAATTTAACGGGATACCTGGCGATCTTTCTCCTCTTTGGTTCGGTATTCAGCATATCCATGGCCATCATGGGTCACAAACTGAAACAGTTCATACCCGGATTCATAATTCTTTTTGTTGGCTCCTGGGCCATTTTTTATCTCGCCGGCTGGAAACTGATGGAGGATCTCAATATGGAAGCGCCTCTGCTGGCCCTGATTATCGGGCTCATCATCTCCAACGTGTTCAAGATCCCCGCCTGGATGAAAGTCTCCCTGCGAACGGAGTATTACATCAAGACCGGTATTGTCCTTCTCGGTGCGACCCTGCCCCTGACCATGATCATCACGGCCGGGCCCATAGCCATGCTCCAGGCGACCATCG
>Ga0007798_10000534_pt1 | contig 14072 bp, 19 predicted proteins | sample CryBogmetaGMA17M_FD_60370 | JGI IMG/M metagenome (GOLD analysis project Ga0007798, IMG submission 60370) | Freshwater microbial communities from Crystal Bog, Wisconsin, USA - MA17M | ecosystem: Environmental > Aquatic > Freshwater > Lake | place: Crystal Bog, Wisconsin, USA | collected 2009-07-06
CCCTGTAGCCGCTCCAGAGACTGTACCCGTGGTAATTACTCAAGAAATTCCACAGAAGCCAGTTATCGAAGAACCTGCCCCGCAGCCTGTCCTTCTCGAGCGCTCGATGTGGGTGCGCGGCACATATGACCAAATTGTCGCCCTCGGCGACTACATGAATAAGAACGGAATCGAATTCCGCAGGCTTTAAGGAGGACAAGATGGACCAGTTCCAAGAGGGGTATGCCCCCGAAGAGTACAACCAGCCGATTGACCTGAAGGAAGGCGATTACAAGGTCAAGATTCAGAATGTGCTTTTCGAGACTACGAGAAACGGCGATCCGATGATGACCGTCAAACTCGTCATCGCCGAAGCCACGATCGTATTCAAACACCGCCTCGTGAAAAATGAATATTTCAACGCGAACCTTACGAAGTTGTACGACTGCTTCAAGATCCCGCGCGGGAATTTCGACTACCAGCGATGGATTGGAAGAGTCGGCAAAGCCCACATCCACAAGGGAAAACCGAACGACCAGGGAAATGCCTACTGGGAAATCCATTACCTCATCGTGGACAAGCCCGCCATTCCTGGACAAGCGACTTCCGTGGTACAGCCCACTCCCATCCAAGAGCAGAAGCCAGCCCCCCAGGTCATGCCTTTCACCGACGAAGTCCCCTGGCAGAATTTTTGAGGCGATGAAATGACGAAATTCAAGCTCCCGAACGCGAAACGCATAAAGACCGGAACCTCTCAAATAGTTTCGTTTGAAATTCCGCGTCTTTATGAATCCGAGTATCGGGAGCTTGTTCGAAAGTCTAAAGATTCAGAACATTTCGACCTTGAAATCTCCATTCCCTCTAAGAAACGATCAACCGGTCCGTATAGTCAATCGCATCATTTCAACGGCCATGTCCAGCAAATATGTAAGGCAACCGGAAATGAATTTGACGACGTGAAACTCTATCTGAAACGGCAAGCATTCAAACGCGGACTTCGGTTTCTGCAGAAAGAAAATGGCGATGTCGTGTACTCCCTGATAGATATGACACCACTGCCCATATCAGAGAGCAACATGACGAGCGAGGAATGCGCGTGGTGCATCGAAGAAGCTCACGCCCTGGCTGCCGAATACGGCATAGCGCTAATCGAGGAATGAAAATGAAACCCTGGATATGGACAGTGTTGTGGATTCTTGCGTGCATGACGTTTGCCATCTTCATGCTGGCAGCCAAGGGGGCGATATGAGCCGCGACGAACTGAAACCATGCCCACTCTGCGGTGGTGAAGCAAAAAGAATAGGCGATAACCGTATCGCCTGTAAAAAGTGCGGACTTCGTACTGTTTCCAGCCAATCGTTTATAGCTAATCAAAGGTTATGGAACACTCGAACCATCCTCGACCGCGCTCTTGCCGAGCCGGAGCCGGATGCGCTGATTTTTGAGGCTTACGCATCAGGGTATGCACGAGGACACGATGACACCGTTGAGTCCCGCTGTATCGGTGCAACGGAAGCGGCGGAGGAATATCTGTCCGCATGGAGGGCAAAGAAATGACGCGAGAAGAACGAATCGAGGCGGCGCTTGCAACGGCGGGAAACGATGGGAAGCATTGCCCGAAGTGCGGCGGTGAATGGCTAAAAATCATCGGAGCGGACGGCTGTATTTGGCTGTTCTGTCATAAATGTAGCATACTCGAATCCCCCATGCTCGACACCTATTCAAGGTCAGTCTGTGATAACGCATCTATAGACCTGAGAGACGAAGTAATCGCCCTCCGCTCCCAGGTGGAACGGCAGGATGCTTTGTTATTTGAGTGTTTTCAGGCGCTTAAAGAAACACGCCAAGGCTTTACAACTTGCGACGATCCCGACTGTCAGTTTTGTAAACCGCACAGAAGGGCGGATAAAGTCCTCGCCGCCCTCGAAGCCGCCGAACGCGAGAGGGACGACATGGAATCACGAAGAATCGTCGCAAACATGGCCGCGAGTAGCCTACAGGAACAACTAACCTCCGCCGAGAAGCGCAACGCGGAACTGGTGGGGTTGGTCAGGAAGATGAAAGAGGCGGGGGAAACAATGACTTATCATCAAGAGGTTGGATGCACCGACTCCTGGGACGCCCTACAGCCCGAGATTGACGCTGTAGACGCGCCTGTAGACGCATCAGTTCGGGGCAATAAAGAGAGGACGGAATGACGTGTCAAAAAGAAGCCATGACAACCTACTGGAAGCGATGCAGCCCGAGGACTGGCGCGAAACGATGGGGAAGGATGCTTCGGCGCATCGGATCAATGTACGCGCGAGGTTTAAGAAACGATCCGGCGCTAGAGCCAGGATTGTTGCAGAAGATTAACGCCGACCTACGAATCTATAAGATAAACTCGCGCAAAGAAATGGCGAAAAGCACCTACCTGTTAAAGTAAAAGGACGGCAGATAATGGCAAGGATTAGGTATATCAAGCCAGAGATTGACAATACTTGGGGTAGTGATATACTGGGGATGCTGGCTGATTCGTGGATGCCGTCTACCGTCCGCGAACGTTACCGCTAGCGAAATTGACCGCCGAGGGGAGTAGACGCCCCGGAGCGGTCTTTTTTATTTGGAGGGCAGTATGACCATCAATAAAAGCGTGTCAATTTATGGCTAAGATATATAGAAAAGTATATATATCAACCTGGGGGGACGGCGATTTTAATAAGCTCACTCCGATTCCTCCATGTGGACAGGGTTTATGGCTATGGCTCTTGACAAGTCCACTAACCGGTTCAATACCGGGACTTTTTTGTGCTGGTCCAAGAGCTATGGCGGAAGCCCTAAAATGGAGTGATGAAGCCTTTGCCAAAGCCTTTCAGGAAGTCTTGTCTAAAGGCATGGCGGAAGCCGATCAGAAAGCCCGATTGATATGGCTTCCTAATGCTATTGAGTACAATCGACCCGAAAGCCCTAATGTCATAACTGGATGGGCAACATACTTTGACACCCTGCCAGAATGTTCATTGCGTGATAGAGCTGTAAATCATTTACGCACAGTTATTTACACAATGGGGGAAGGCTTTATACAGGCTTTTGATAAGGCTTTCGGTAAGCCTTCGCCAAAGCCTTCTGTAAAGGCTATGCCTAATCAGGAACAGAAACAGGAACATAAGCAAGAGCAAGATAACACACAAGAGCGCACGCGCGACCCTTCCCAACTTCCGGCGACGATGGATACGGAACTCTTCTCGACGATTCAGGCGGCATTCCTGAGCCAGGGTCCTTTCACCGATCCTGGCGGCGAGGTGATCGCTATCCGCAAGATCATGGGATACGCGCAGAACAATCCAAGCGATATTCAGATCATGCTTGAGGCATATTTCATGCTCACGCGCGGGGATGACAAATTCTGGTCACGGCAGCCATTTTTGCCTTCAGCGCTCGCAAAGTCTGGAATCTGGGACAGGGTAAAGATTGAGGCAAGGAAGCAATTGGAAGCGCCACAGGATAGGGCTGAAGAATGGGAGCAGGTTGCCCGCGAAGTGGCGGCAAGGAAGGCGGCAGAATGCGCGAACTGACAGCTTCCCAATTCGTATCATGGGCAGAGGGCTATTACGGCAAGTACCCGAAAGGCCAGATGGCTGACATCATGGAGTACCTTTCCGGCTTCGATGGTGCCTATCTCTCCGCGCTAAAAACGGTTGTATCCAAGACCCATGAAAGCCAATACGGGAAACCTCCCGACATCGCAGTTTTCGACAAGGCGTACCGCGCCGCTTGCGTGGAGAAAGACAGCGCGCAGAGCGCCATAGCCCTACCGGAGTACGAACAGCGCAACGAACAGAATGGGCAGGAATGTGTACGGGTTGCCGGGGAACTAAGAGACCAGGGGATTACGCAGTACGATCCGCACTGGATCACGAAGGTTTGGAACTTGCGCCTATCGCGGGGCGAGTACAAGCAGGGTCCAGGAGGCACTATCCGTGACCGCAACATGGAGGTCCGGCCTTTTACGACGGGAGCGCCGAACTTTGGAAGCAGGGAAGAGGCGGGAAAGAAAGTAACGGCCTGGGATGAACTCGGAGGTAATTAGTACTTGACAGGTGTTTGCGATCTGGTATACTGGAGCCTGACAGGGAGACCACATCCCGACCGAGTGAGTTTCTTTTTCCATTCGACGCGAAGAGCTGCCCAATCAGCTCGAGCGCCGGCCTTGAGCTGGCGTATCGAGACAGGGCGGCTTTTTTATGCCCGCCCATAAGGGCAGACCGTGGCTAAGGGTGAGAATCCTGGGCAATCAACAAAAAAGAAACGGGGAAAACCCGCCCTATTCTCATCCCCAAGGGAACTTGCCGAAGCCGTTGATAAGTACTTCGAATCGATAAAAAAAACCAAAAACAATTTGTTTCCTGATCCTCCTACCCTTGCCGCGCTTGCCTATAATTTAGGATTCTGCGATAGGCAAAGCCTTGCCGACCAGGAGGCGCGGGGAGAGAAATATTCTTGCATTATAAAAAGGGCAAAGCTATTTATCCAGGCAGCGCACGAAGGCGGTTTGTACGGCACATCCTGTGCGGGTCATATCTTCTGGCTCAAGAATCATGCCGGATATGTTGACGCCCAGGCGGTGAATGTTCACGCCGAGGGCGGCCCGTTCGGAATATATACCATGTCTCACGAAGATGCAGTCACCCGCCTTGCCGAACTGAGGGCCAAGCAAGATGCGTAGCGAATCCGCCATACTTGAAGAGCTTGCCCTCCGCGAGAAGATTGAGCGGGAAACTGTATCGCCGAAGCTGGAAGCGTTCCGCAAGCCCATGAGGATAAAGGGTTGCCGGGGCGGCCGCGGCGCTGGCGCGAAGTCCTGGAGCATCGCCAGCCTGTTGATACAGATCGCCAGCGTCCGAAGGGTTCATATCGCCTGCTTGCGAGAGGTACAGCTCACCCTTGAGGAATCCGTCTGGAAGCTCATGCGCGACACGATAGAGCGTCTCGGGTATCCCGGCTGGACGATCACGAAAGAATACATCGACTGTCCGAGAACCGGCAGCCATATTATATTCCGCGGCATCTCGGATCTGCGCGCCGACCAGCTCAAGAGCCTTGAGGATTTCGACATCTTCTGGATCGAGGAAGCGCAGTCCGTGACGGCTCACTCTCTCGACGTGGTAATGCCCACCCTGCGCAAGCCTGGATCGGAGCTCTGGTACAGTATGAACCCGGACGAGGAAGTGGATCCGATCATCGCCCGGACGCAGGGGCGCAATGACGCAATCCTCATCGACCTGAAACCCGGAAAGGTTGACAATCCCTGGTGGACTGCCGAGCTCCAGAGGGAAATGGACGAGGATTTCGCGCGGGATCCAGAGCTTGCTGAACACGTATGGAACGGCGCTCCGCGCATCCAGGGCGAGCGCTCTGTCCTGGCCCGTGCACAGATCCGCGAAGCGATGGGCAGGAAACTGCCCGACGACCCCGACGGAATCGTTGAGCTTGGAATCGACGTGGCCCGCTTCGGTGACGACCGATCTGTTATCTACAAGCGCCGAGGCATGAAGGCAGACCAACCCAAAGTATTCAACGGCGCAGATACGCAACTCGTAGCGCGTACCGCCTGGGACATGGCCGACCGGAAGCCTGAGATATGTATAAAGGTCGATGATGACGGCGTAGGTGGAGGAGTTACGGACAAGCTCCGCGACCTGGGATCAAAAAATGTTCTGCCAGTACACAATGGCGGAAGTCCTGTTGATACAAAGCTATACACTAGCTGTGCTGACGAACAGTGGTTCACCATACCCCTTGACAAGATGGATATTCCGGACGATGCTGATTTAATGGCCGAGCTTTCGGGACGGCAGTACAAGTACACGCCCGACGACAGGAAGAAGATTGAATCGAAAGCTGACTATAAGAAGCGGTTAGGACGTTCACCCGATAAGGCGGATGCTCTTTTGCTTTGCTTCTATCGACGCGAGACTGTGCCGTTTACCGCAACCCATACGGAGCGCCGCCTTGAAACTGCGGGACTGCGCGGGAGGAAGTTTTGAAACTAGCCGACCGCTTGACCGCCGCCCGTAAAGCCTTTTCTGAAACCCCGAACGCAACCGCATCCCCGTCCATCAAGGCCGACAAGATCGACGTGGTGAAGGGAAAAGAGCCGACAATCTACGGCGTCACGGGTAACGGCGGACGCTCTTTTTATGGCATGGCGACTGGCGAGTATGTCACCGCGCTTATGGGCTACAAAGGGCGGCAGATATTCGACGAGATGCGCCGGAGCGATCCGAAGGTGGGCAGTGTACTCAAGGCGATTACCCTGCCGATACGTGGGGCGAACTGGTTCATCGAGCCCGCCAGCGAGGACGAGGCTGACCAGAAGATAGCCAAGGTCATCGAGAACAACCTACTGCACGGGATGAGCCAGACATGGGATGACACTGTCCGGCATATCCTTTTAATGCTTCCCTTTGGTTTCTCTGTGCTGGAAAAGGTGTGGGAATACCGCGATGATGGCGTCCTTGGCATCCGCAAGCTCGATCCCCGACTCCCCCTGTCAATCGTGGACTGGAAATACGACGGGAACACCCGCGCATTGATCGGGCCTGAGCAAATGGACGCCGACGGGACAAGATACATCCTGCCGATTGAAAAGCTCCTTGTGTTCACGAACGATAAAGAGGGCGACAACTGGGAAGGCGTTTCCATTCTCCGCACCGCGTACAAGCCCTGGTTTATAAAATCTAACCTAGAGAAGATCGACGCAATAAAGCATGACCGATACGGCGTAGGCGTTCCGGTAATGACCGCGCCCAATGGTACTAAGTCGGGAGATGCTGCCTGGACTGACGCAGAAACTACGCTGGAAAACCTGCAAGCGCAGGAACAATCTTACATCGTGAAGCCCGAAGGCTGGTTGCTTGAAGTGTTGAACGGCGGGACAGTCGGTGACGATGCTATCCCGTCGATCAAGTACCACGACGAGGCTATCGGCAAGGCGATGCTCGCGCAGTTCATCGACCTGGGGACTTCGCAGACAGGAAGCCGCGCCCTCGGTGTATCTTTCATTGATATGTTCAACAAGTCGATCAAAACCTATGCCGGATATATCTGCGACGTGGTAAACCGATTCCTAATCCGCGAATATGTCAATTACAACTGGGATGTAAAGCAATATCCGACCCTGAAAGTCAACGGAATAAGCGACATTGATACGGTCGGGCTCGCCGCGCTTGTGACGGGGAAACTCATCACGCCGGATGATGGCCTTGAAGCCGTACTCCGTGAATCGCTCGAACTGCCGTGCAAGGAAGAAGTTGCCCCTCTTGCCACGCTTCCTGCCGTCCCCGAAAACCCGACCGATCAACAGACAGCCGACGATGAAGAACAGACGCCAGAACTCAATACGCGCAAAAAAGGAATCAGGCTCGCGTCGGCAACATCCCCCGAGGTGCAACTGGTAGACATCGAGGGCATGGCCGTACAGCTCGACAACGCAAAGAAAACTGCACTTAGGACGGTGCTGGATATTAAAGAGCAGCAGCGCATCTCCCTGGTAGCCCAGGCTTCGCAAGGGAAGCGCGTTACCAAGGTGCAAGTATCAGGCAAACTTGAAATGTTCCAGGCGCTTGTATCCGCATACCGAAGCCAGTACGTAGCGGGAAAAGAGCAAGTCAGAAAGGAAATGGAGAAGCAGATCGGTAAGCGGCTTGCCATGATTACCAAGAAGCGTCCTCGCGTTTCCCAGAATGACCTATTCGACCTCATGGAAGATCAGATTTCGCTTGAGGTCGAGGGTGCCGCGTCAAAACTGGAAAGCATGGTATTGCAGACGGGAATCGTTGCCAGAAAATCCGGGATCGTGGGCGAAGCGCTTCTGAAATACATCGACATGGAATCGCGGAGCTTTTCAGAGGCCGGATACGATTCGATTGTTGACGGCGCTGTCAATGGCGGGTGGGGCGCGGGGCGCGACTTCGCAGCCCAAGAGTATGCCGATGGCGTGGCCTACGTCTACCGATCCGCGATCCTTGACGGGAACGCCTGCGAGCAATGCGCGGAGCATGACGGTGAACAGTGGCCGCCCGGAGAAGAACAGGTAATGCCCGATCCTGAGTGCTACGGCGGCGGGCGATGCCGATGCGTGAATATCTACGTGATGAAATCAGAGGGAGGCGCATAATGTTCAAGCCTGAAGATGTATCGAAATACTGCGCCGGGATGACGCTGACGCCCGCCCAGGCAGACGAATGGCTCAAGGTCGCCAATGAAGCAATGGCGATTTCGGGAGGCGTGGACGAACTGGACGCGGAGATAGCCGCAATCAAGACGGCGAATGCCACCTTTCGCAAAGCCTCCGCGAAGTTTTCCGACCGATCACATCCCTACGAGGCGACGCTCTCCGAGGTATCCCTGGTCGATACGGCTGACGGATTCCAGAAAGTCCTGCCGGTAGGCTACTGGTTCAACGACTTCTACGGCGATCTCGTATTCACGAAAACCTACATGGATCGCCTCGTGAAGAATTGGCAGGACAAGGCACTGGGGAACCGCCAGCCGTTCCTGGACACTGACCATGACGGTGGAGCCGCCAATGCCTGGGCCGTCGCTCTTGAGGCCCGGGATGATGGCCTGTACGTGAAATGGGACTGGACGGAGAAGGGCAGGCAACTCGTCAACCAGAAGATTTACCGCTACTACTCCGCAACCCTCCAGGAAGCGCTGAACGTCAAGACGGGCGAGATGGTTTATCCCGTCCTGTCCGGCGTTGCTCTCACGAATCGTCCGGCGATGAACACGATGCCGGATGCTCACCTTTCGGAGTCTCGCGGAGCGCATGGCGACCCCGCTAAATCGGCAATAGCCGAAGTCGAGGAGATAAAAATGGAACTCAAGGATGTTACGGAGTTTATGAAAAACGCGACGCCCGAGGACAAGGCCGCGCTCATCGTGGCGCTCGGTGTCAAAAACGAAACCCCCGCGAAGTTGCCGGAGACTGCGCTTGAGAAGGCGTTGGTCCAGCTCTCGGAGCAGGTGAATGGGCTTCAGAGCCAACTCGCCGACATGAAGGACAAGGAACAGGCGAAGGGCGAGGACGATTTCATCAAGGCTTCACTCTCCGATGGCAAGATTCTGCCCGTGGACGAGGACTTCTGGCGCAAGCAGTTCAGGGACAATGAGAAGGGGACGCGGGAGATCGTCGAGAAACTTCCGAAGCGCGTGGACTTCTCCGTGCGTGGCGTGGCCGGAAGGTCGGGTGATGTGCGGTTCGGCGACAAGGAACGGAAGCTCGCCCGCAAGTTCAACCCCAAGCTCGACGAGAAGAAAGTGGACAAGCTCATCAATGGCGCTGAGTAAGGGGGCGGGATATGGCTCTCACGGCTGACAGGAATTATATGTGCATAAACCCGGCTCCCCGGATCAAGGGGACTGCGGGCGGAGCAGATACGCTCTACAAGGGCGGTATCATGGCAATAGGTACGGACGGATATATCGCCGTCCCTGCCGCTTCTGCTGGCGTCGTGCCGATTGGCCTTTGCGTCAAGCAGGTAGTAGCCGCTGGCGCTCATGCCGAGGATGTTGACATTGAGGTGGGTGTCCTGGCCGTCGAAAAGAAAAGCCAGCAGAAGACCACAGTAGTCCCCGGCGACGGCGGGACGCTGAACGTCAACTATACGAATAAGTATTTCCAGATTTTCGACGACACAACCGCATACTGCGTGTGGGTAGAGGTTGGATCAGGCGGAACCGACCCGACCATCCTGGCCCCTGCTCTCGGCGTATCGGAAAAAGTGACCATCGGAACCGGGGACAACGCTGGAACCGTGGGCGGAAAGATCGCGGCGGTCATCAACGCCATCGGCGGAGCCGGAGTAGTTTTCGGCGCGACCGGGACGACGACCGTGACCATCGTGAACGTTCACAGGGGAGCGAATACCGCTTCTGCTGCCGGAAACATGACCTGCGTGACCGTGGCTACAACCGTAAGCGGCACAGTGAAACAGGCCGATGTTGGCGTTCTTTTCTACGCAATCGCCGACGATGGCGTGGTGCTGACTGCTGCCAAGGGTAGCGCAAACGTCGCCTTCGGGCTTTGTGTGGGGCTTGTGGGTTCCAACAATGAACTCTGGATCGACACCAGGAAAAAGGCCCTGGGATAAAGGAGAAATCAAATGGCTCTGACTGCTGATAGAGAATATGAGTGCGTACCCGGATCGACCGCTGTTGTCGAGGGTACGGCGGGAGCTGCGGACATTCTGTACAAGGGTTCGCTGCTCAAATTCCACACGGACGGATATACCAACGTCGCCGATGGCGTTGCCGCATCCGTGAACATGGGAATCTGCAAGAAGAAAGTGACCGCACTCGGTTCCCATGCCGAGAATGTCGAGATCGAGACGGGCCAGATATGGATTCCCCATACCGGTGCGGCGCAGACGGATGTCGGGACGCTCTGCTACTGCGTGGATGACCAGGATATCGACCATACCGCGCAGAGTACCACCGATAAGGCTCTCGGGCTTGTCATCCAGTTCAAGACGGGCTACCTGCTGGTAGACACCAACATCAAGTCGCTCTGATAACAGGATTTGAACGTCGTGAGACATACAGACCTGCGCTTTATATTGCCGAGAGGCAAACGGAAATGATCGCCGGGAGGCGACCAGAAAGGAGCATAAAATGATCATAGATACTGTATTCCTTGAGAAACTTCTCAAGACCAATTTCGAGGACGCCTATGAGCAGTTTCAGGGCAACGTCTATTCGAAAGTTCTCGACGTACTGACCACGCAGGTGCCGTCCACCTCCGCGTCTGAGAAGTATGGCTGGCTCGGCGCGTTCCCCTCTGTGCGCGAGTGGATCGGCGACAAGCAGGCCGGGACGATGGAAGATTACAACTACACCATCCCGAACAAGGACTGGGAGATGACCATCGACATCGACCGCAACGAGCTGGACGACGACCAGATGGGCCGCATCCTCCCGCGCTTGCAGATGATGGCGCAGAAGATGAAGTCCTGGAAGGGTAAGCTAGTGTCCTCCTTCCTCGTCGCCGGAACCACGGGCCTCGCCTATGACGGTTCCGCGTTCTTCGCCAATCGCACGGCCCCGAACGACAACCTCCTCGGCGGAAATGGCGGGGACACACTCGCCCACATCAAGACCGACATCCAGGCTGCCCGCGCCGCGATGCAGGAGTTCACGGACGACAAGGGCGAGCCCCTCGGCCTCGAACTCGATACCATCGTCTGCCCATCCGGGCTTGAGGCGCTCATGCTCGAAGCCTGTACGTCGCAGATGGGCGTCGCCGGGGACAACATCAAGAACCCGATCCAGACGTGGATCAAGAACGTCATCACGCTTCCCGGCCTCAACGACCAGACGGACTGGTACGGGTTCTGCTCGGCCTACGCGCTGAAACCCTTCATCTTCCAGAATCGCAAGGACGCCGAACTCGTCCTCGACGACACCCAGGCCAAGAGGAACCGCAAGCTCATCTACTCTGCCGAGTGCAGGGGAAACGCGGGCTACGGCTTCTATCAGATGGCCGTCAAGATGGTCAACAGCTAGGAAACACACGGGAGGGGCGAAAGCTCCTCCCCATCCTGGAGGGGAAATGGAAAAGGTATTTGTACGGTACATCGGCGGAAAGGAAAACAAGGTCGGATTCGTCGCCGAGTATACCAAGAAGATCGCGGACATCCTCGTGAAGCGCGGGCAGGTGGAAATAATCACCGATCCGTATACGCAAAAAAGGGTATCCGAGGATATCGCGGTAGTAAAGGAATCGGCAGTCCACAAGAGAAAGAAGCACAGCGAGGCGGAATAAATGCCATATAGCACATATACAGACGTCCAGAGCCAGATGCGAAGGGTGGAGTTTACCACCACATCAGTCCCCACGATTTCGGACGTGACGGCGTATATCGTGCTGGTAGATGCGGACATTGACGCGAAACTCTCAAGCGTCGGGCTTACTGTACCTGTAACCGATTCCGCTAAGTTGCCGATCATCAAGCAGATTTCCGTCAACGGCACGGCGGCGATGATATGCCGATCCTTGCAGATGGAAGTTGAAGAAACCGATATGCGGCAGAAGCTATATGACAACGCGCTCAAGGGAATCATGGCCAATCCGGCGATTATCGCAACATCAAGCGGATCGGGGCCAAAAGGCTCCGCGTCAACCTTGTCTGAAAGAGTGTTCATACGGGACGAACGGCAATGGTAGAGATAAGCATCCAGACAATCGGGACAGAGAATTTCGTTCGCGGATTCAATCGCTACGTCGAGGAGATACAGGACTTTTCCGAGGTCTATGAAGAACTGTACATGGATTTTACATCGCTGGAAATGCACCAGTTCGACACGCAGGGATCGCGGGGCGGGCAAGGCTGGCAGGCGCTTTCACCGAACTACGCAAGGTGGAAAGCTCGGCACCATCCCGGGAAACCGATCCTCGTACTCTCGGGACAGATGCGGGCGGCCTTGACAGAGCCAGGATCAAGAGGAGCTGAAAAGACAATCCGGGGGCGCGAGAAATACGCTAGATTCGGCGTCAAGGAATCAGGGAACATTGGCAAGATAGCATCGTTCCATCAATTCGGGACGCGCAGAATGCCCGTGCGAAAAGTGATTGACCTAACAGAACAGGATAAGAACCGATGGGCTAAGTCGATCCAGTCCTGGGCATACGCGAAGCTGAACAAGGCAATAGGGGCATGAAATGATGATAGAGCAAGTACTGAATGACGCGAAGCACTACATTATCTCACAATTTGAGGCAACCCGCGCCGCGCTTGAGACGGAAGTTGGCCTGTTGCCCTCGCCCATCCTCATGCCGAGCGATTCAGAGTACCCCGTTGCTACCACGATTCCCAGCTATCAAAGCATTGCAACGTATGACCTGCTTTCTCCCGCGCTTCCGTCCATTGAAATACTCCCTTCGGAGACGGACGTTGAATACGCCGATGGTCAAATGCTCGACGAGGGGACTGAAAACAACTATATCACCATTCGCGTAACCGCCTCGGGCGCATCGGTGCAGACAACTTCGATCACCCTGCTTCGATACCGGGAAATCCTGAAAAGGATCGTGAAGGCTGATCCCACTTTCGGCGGGACGTTCTACCGGGTACGACTCGGGAGGGCTAACTGGATGCCGATGAAAGCTACGCAAGAGGCGAAGAAGTTCGCTCAGGAAATGTATCAGGACTTGATTATCTGGACGCAGTACTGATTTTCAGAAATTGACCGTCGTGAGACGGACAGAAGGAGGGCATTATGCCCATGAAATTAGGTGTTAAATACACACTGGGCAAGGAAAGCGGAGCGACTCCGGGAACGGCTGTCAACCGCACTATTGCCCTCTCCATCCGTGACATCGGTTCCCTCGACAGGGAGATCAACAAGATCGAAGACCCGGTAATCGCGGGTCAGGGTATGTCCGCTGGCGAGTTCGCCGCGTCCGCCGATGTGAAAGGCTCGATCCCCCTGTCGCCCCGCGCTGGCCCCGGCTTCGGCTCCATCCTCAAGGGAGTTTTCGGCACGGAAGCGACTCCGGTGCAGGTAATCGGTGCAATCGCCATGCGGTACATCGGAGCCTCGGCATCGTGCAAAGTAGTCACTGACGTTTCTGCCAAGACGATCACCTGCTCCAAGGGCGTCCTTGGCGCGGAAACAGCAGATACCGACTTCGGGACTGCTGGAGTCCTCACCCTCACCTCGGCAAGCGTGGACACGATGACGGAACTCGTCGCCGTGATAAACGGCTACACCGCAAAATACGAGGCCGTCCTGCTTACCGGAGACGGAGCCGCAACGATTACCTCGGTAATGACCGTGACCGCCGCGCAGGGCAAGGGGAAATGGGTATACCTGTTCCTCACCGGAACCTCGGGAGCCTATGTCCACCCCTTCACGCTCGACCTCACCGCAGGCTCAGAGCTTCCCACGTGGTCGATACAGCGCGACGGATTCCAGGACAACTACCTCTACGATGGCTGTGTGGTCAACACCCTCTCAATGTCCGGCGCTCTCAAGGGCGCGGTTGAAGCTGAGTGCGAAATCCTCGGCATGAAGGAAACCATAGGGCAGTCCGCGTCCACGGTGGTACT
>Ga0007798_10000542_pt1 | contig 13951 bp, 20 predicted proteins | sample CryBogmetaGMA17M_FD_60370 | JGI IMG/M metagenome (GOLD analysis project Ga0007798, IMG submission 60370) | Freshwater microbial communities from Crystal Bog, Wisconsin, USA - MA17M | ecosystem: Environmental > Aquatic > Freshwater > Lake | place: Crystal Bog, Wisconsin, USA | collected 2009-07-06
ATCTGCTAATACCGTTTCGGTTTCGTTTCTATTATAATAGCAGACGAATATTATTTCTTTGGCAGGATAGATATATTCTCCAAACCGTTGCCAAAAGAAACGGTTAGTTCTAAGACATTAAGTTCAACTCCTGAGAAATGTCATAGAACTTTGGGAAGACTCTACGCAGCATCATTTGATCAGTTCTTTCATCCGTGCTGCAGAAGGCATACTGAGTAAGATGCTTCTTTGAATTTCAAATTCTTTAATAAAATAAATTGGATTATTAGAAGAGGATGTGGCATAACCTTTTAGCTGTATAATCCCCATGATACCCTCATATTTTCCTTTAAATTCAAGCTCTTTTTCAGGAATGAAATTATGAATAAGTGGATATGCAGAGGAGTACCAACGTTGATAATCTCTGGTGAGATCACGTTGAAGGTCTTCTAAATCCTTAGGTAAATCCTTCCAATGGTATGATCTGGGTCCTACACTACGGCCTCGTTCTGTTTTTTGCGTTGAAGAGATTGGTGCGTTGGTAATTAGCTTTCGTCCTCTGTTTTCAATATCAGAGGCCAATTTTTCAAGGTCATCAACCTCTTTTTGCAGACTCTCTATCTCGACCATGTAATGCACTAATATCTTTATTGATAAAAAGATAGAGGTCTGATGCCTATCTCCAGAATCGCCACCAGTGCTTTGCCTTGGCCTCTTCCTGGCTCGGAGGCAGCGCCGGCGTGATCTTTTCCGAGAGCTGACTTAGATGGCCACGTAGAAAGTTGATCTCATCATCTTTCAGCCGCAATGTCTCTTTGTAGTGCTCCAAGTCGCGACGCAAGCCCACAGCCTCGATAGATGATTGATCTTTCTCAGATCTGGCCTGCTCTACCTCAGATCTTAGCTGATCTTCTCGCGATCTTCCGGCCTCTAGATCGCGTTTATGCTGGTTAAGCTCGCTCCTTATCTGATTGATCTCTTTCCATCGCTGATCGGCTTCGGATCTGGCTTGATCGCGGTCTCTTATAGCCTGATCAAGCTCAGATCTATCCTGGTGTAGGTAAAGATCAACAGCCTCTAGCACCAATTGCTTCTTGGTAATCCCCTTTCCGATCGCGGCCCGCTCCATCTCGGAGACGGTGAGATCGTCCGGCTCAGCATAGATCCTCAAGAAAGATCCCCTCAGATCTGTAGGATAATAGACTGATCTGATAAAGATCTATCTAGGCTTTGTTGTGGCCATGATAGCTTGATCTCTGTGATCTTAGAGAGATACGATTATTAATCATGAATTCGATAAATAGGTTTTGATATTTTACACACTTTGTTTACGGAAAAATATTTATACTCACAGACAAGGTTTAGTTATGGATAGGTAAGTCCTTGGGAAACCGTGCCTGTTTCAGGCGAGAGGGGTTCGTGCCCGATTGGGATTACTAAGGGGCTGTCCGATTATTATCTTTTACGGCCAGTACAATTTTTCGCCAGTGCCTGCGTATAATGGTTTGAGTAGGTCTGCATAAAGCGTATCACTTGAGACGTATTTATACCTAAATGCGCCAGCTACAATATCCGCTGCCCATATTCCTGGTTCTGCCACCGAGTTTCGATTGCTCGGAGTAGGCATTTGGCCTGAGTATTTATTCAAACCAAATCGTTCTAAATACTGATCTTTTTTACCTACGTAGTCCTTAAATAACTCTGATTTTGCTGGTGATAGGCGTCCGCTGTCATATAATATAGACGGCGGATAACGAGGGGAAATATTGCTCATTACATCAAGGAGTAGCGATTGTGCAAGTATATAATTACCAATTCTTTCAGATGTCCACGTGGGCTGTGCCTTCTTTTTATCAAGGGTTGCTCCAAATACGCCGTTTGCTTTTTCGCATATTATTTCAATCGCTTTTATTCTTATATCTGGAAGATATGCTTCATATTTGAAAAGTTCGTCAATTGAATAACCCTTTGAAATCAGATCGCTTTTGGGGAGGTGAAATTTCAGTTCATGTAGTTCCAGTGGATATCTCTTTCTGTCATGTACTCTTTTTAATAATCTTTTTAAGCTGGATCTGAGTACGGCGGGTTGTCTGCAATATATATATCCAACTGTATAATATGGGCTGCATTCGATCGCTTCTTGAGATAACCCTGGATCACCAGACTCATCAATGAATATCACATCGCCATCTATCTTAGTATATTGACTTCTTTTGCCCGACATCTGGTCTTTGATATTAAATTATGTTTTATATCTATTGTTTGGTCAAGACCGAAAAAGAGAGGGGATTCTTGCAGGTTACACGCCACTACCTGATATCGATTTTGCAAGCTTTTCTTGCAGTGCCGGACTGCCTAAATCGATCTTCATCAATTCGCCCTTCTTGTTTAACTCAGGCTTCTCTTTGATCGTGACACTGACATACTTATCAAGCGCTGCAAAGTCTTCATTTCTGCTCTCGTTGCTTAACTTATTGCAGTCTACTAGCTGCTCCTTTGTGGGTGTTTGGGTGAACATGTATTGGCTGCATTCACAATTTGGATGTTTATGAGGGTAATAGTTGCCATCACTGTAAGGCTGGTCTATGGGCCTAATCTGCCCGTTCATAGCCAGACACTTAGGGCAGGCATTCGCACCGTTTGAAATCCAGACACGGAACCTAGCGCCGTTGAAGTGACCATTGGCATATGCGCCGGCCTCATGACAGTTATGCATCTCAGTGCGGTAGATCAACTTAGCCCGCTTCGGATCAAGTAGGTAATCCCCGGCTATATCCCTGGCAAACTGAGCCTCTCCTTTGCCCCAATGCTCGATGAGTAAGGCCCTGATATGTTTGCGGTCAGTCTCAGAGACATCTTTGATGAGCTGCCCGCCTCTCTCATCAAAATATTTGCGGGCATACGATGGTCCGGCTTGCCACTTCTCGCCCTGCTTTGAATTGCCGGTTAACTGCTTTGAGGTTCTGCCCACACCAGAAGCCCATGAGATCGCCCCAACAGTGGCCACAAAGTAGGCCCATAGCCCTTTTCTGCTCGGTTCAATGACATCCTTCTGCAGGGCTTGCCATAGGTCCGGGTCTTCAATATAGGCCCTTAATTCTGGATCCAATTCTCCCTCATTGTCTGGGGCAGGAGGGACCAGGGGCCCGGCCTTCTTGTGAGGGAGAGTGGGTGGTAATTCAGGGAGTCTTTTTGCCATCAGAACATGTACTCCCGGTATAATTCAACCTCATCGAGATCTTTGACGACAACGCACCGCTTAATAGCGTAATCCAGCGCCGCACCTAACTTTCTAATGCGATCTCCGACTACATAATCAGTCTCACGCATGGGCAGGCCACTTTCAGCGACCACTTCGCCAATCGATAGAGTCCAAACTCCTGTATTGGAGAGGTACATCTTGGTTTTATCACTCCATTTACAAGCGAAGTTCGTCCATGTACCGCGCCACTTAACGGCGTTGCTGGTAGTGATAGCTTCCACCCTTACGGCACAATCCAGATTAAAGCATTTTACCGTTGGCGTGGCTGTCAGGGTTGCCAAAGAATCCATATAGCCCTCACCGGAGAAGACCAAAGGAGTCTCTGCATTAACTTGGACGGTGCCAACGCAGTCAGTATGCCCCGAGATAGGCCAAACATAGATCCGCACCTTATGATTACCGGCTGGTGAGACATCAGTTAGAACCAGGGGATTGGCTGGCAGTCCGAGGTAAAGCTTCCAGAGATCAGCATATTGGCCCACGCTTTTGAGGTAATCATGCACGGGGCTCTTTCTGGTCATACGATAGGCACCACCACAGCCATGAAGGGCCTGATAAGATCCTTGGCGATCCTGGAGATAAGGACCGGCTGCCCGGCTGGTGGGCCAAAGGTCTCAGAGACATCAAGCATTTTCATGGATGTCACGTTCTGGTCTTGCAGAGACCGCCGGACATTGCCACCTGTTGATAAGAGCTCTAAGGCTTCCTCGCAGCACGCATCAATCACAGCCTGAGGGACTGTCACCCCATCACCCATAATGCCGCCTCGGGCAAGGGGGATGTATCGAGGGAATGCGTTAACCTGAGTCTCTGGATTTGCCTTCCAGCCCTTCAAGCCTAGACAGTTGATAGCCTGAGTAGCCGTATGAAGAGAACCTTCTTTATCCGCATCAGTGACACCGGCATCCGTCCATGCCTCTGAGTTAGGTCTTAGGGCAAAATAGTCGTCTGCGTCATCATGGGTTATGTAATCGGCCGTATTTTCACCACCCTAAAAATATATTAGCCCCGGCTCAGGGCAGGTTAATAAGGGCAATAGAGCCGCGCGTTGCGTTGGTGTCAATAAGTACGGTTCCGTTGTACTGTTTGACCCAAGAACTCTCGAAAGGCCCAAGGACGTAAGTATGGTTTGTCGGAAGTTGAAAGAGTATGTCTCCAAGTTCCGCTCTCCAGAACTCTCCAGCTACCACAGTAACGTTCTGAACATAAGCCGTGGCTGTGGTTGTGGTGTTCACAATGAGAAGCTGCTTGCCGTCATTGGTTGCATTGTAGTAGTGGCCTGCAGTAGCCAGAGCATCCCATGCAAAGCCGGCATAGGAGTTTTGCACGGCTGTTATGGGCTCTATGGCCGCCCTTGTAGCCATGGCACCAGGGGCAAGGGATAGCAGGAGCACAAGCCCCACCAGAATGAGGTTAAAGAGCCTCATTCAAGCCACCGCCCTTGCAGTGAGCAGAGCCAGGCATGTTGGCCTTGTCACCTTTGCGCCAAAGAGATGAAGGGCCTTTATCGCATCGCTAAAGGAGTCTTCCGGCCTGTAAGCCTCAGTCTTCCTTATCTGCTCTGCGAAAGAGGCGGCCATGCTGTGACCAGCTATGATCTCAGAGTTTGACTTTCCTTCAGAGACCACCACAGGCACATTCAGGGACTCCAGAACGTCGAAGCCTGCCACACGGGTAACTACCCCATTTCTCAGGGCTTCGTCGCTTCCAGAGGCGGCTATGTTGGTGAACCTGGCATCTTTAACGAGCTGCCCGGTGAACCAGGGGGGAACGATAACCCATCTTCCTGCTTTGGGGCACTTAGCCTCACTCAGCTTTGTGGCGAGATTGACCAGATAGTCATAGGCAGTAGTACCGGCTGTCGCGTTGGGAATGATAGCCCCGGCATCGCTGTCAGTGCCAATCTTGTTTCCAGCGGGCACCCCATCATACAACAAATCCGCCAGATACATCTCAGCTACATCCGTCAGATCAGCGGCGGCCTGCTCCATCGCAGCGGCCATGATCTTCGGGCTTTGCTGGGCCTTGTCTACATCGTCTACTTCAAAATTTGCGTAATTTCCCTGGTCTATGGTGAGGCTGGTCTGTGCATCACTCAGAGTCTCGGGGGGCTCAATGGGCACGTTCTTAACGTAGGGCCTGATAGTGACCGGCGCTATCGCGTTTATTTTTACCACGGAACCCTGCCCGCTGATCTCTCCCTGATAGTCCCTATTCATTACACCGACCTGAGAAAAGACCTGATCTTTTCTTAGGTTTGCCAGGATCTTTGCCGCCCAGATCGAAGGGATAAAGTTGTTGATCGTCATCGAATCACCTATTTAGAGAACCATCAGCCATTTGAGCCTCAATGGTTTTCCAATTCTTTTCAATATCCTCCGGTGCCATCGCATCAATTTGCGCCCTTGTGAAGCGCGTTGGGGCAGGAGTAGCCGGCGTTGTCGCGGCTCCAACAGCCGGGCCCGGACCTATGGCATTAACCATGATCTTCATTGAGGATCGGATTTCTGCCTCAGTCTTACCCGTTATGAGTGTGATTAGTGACTCGGGAAGTTTCTCTTCTTTGGCGATTCTTTGCCTAAGTTCGGTCTCTTCCTTCAGTGATGTTTTAACCTCAAGTGCCTGTCTGGTGGTTTGCTCTGTTAAGAGAGAAGCTTTAAGTGCGGTATTTTCTGCTATAAGAGCCTCGTTATCGCCTCTCCTTGTGCGCTCTTCCTTGAGCCTGTCAGATACAAACCGATCCACATCGGCCTGAGTGAATTTCTTATCATCGTCTGGCATAATGTACCCCGAAATTTTGAGGATTCCGTCAACCTATCACCAGGGCCGGGAAGGGAGGCAAGGAGATGAATCAGTCCTCCCCTTGGAGGCGGGCATGGAAACACCCGTTGTCCCGGTGCTGGGGATAATATAACCATGTTCCGCTTAATATATAAAATTATCCTTAAAGGGCAAATTGCAGAGCATATTATCCAAATAAGGAAAGGTATAGAGAGTTGTATATACTGAATTATACAACCTTCACGGCCTGGTCAATTTGGCCTAAATCCACTTCTGGCAAAACAGTCATTCCATAGTCTTAGGAATGGGGCACAAGTTAACTTGATCGATCTCCTCATAGCGATCAATTCAGGCCACAGATAGCGGTTCTTGTAAGCCTATTTCCCATAGCGCAACACCCTACTTGTCGAGCTGGAAAGGTATTTATAAAAATATCAATTGGCTTCTGGTTATGCAAAAGGGCCGGGAAAAGAGGGGCGGGGCTTGCAAGTTACACGCCCCTACTTAATACGGCCATTGTTTGGGCGGATTCTCCTTCAGGATTGCCACGGCCTCAGCTTCTCGGGCTGCCTCATCCATCTCTGGTTCAAGCCTTCTCAGAGAGCTCTTAACTGTGGTAAGGCCAACCTTCTTCTTTTCGACTTCAAGAAGGGTCTCCTCTTTCTCATCCCTGGGCAAGCCATCTTGCCATTTAATCCTGATGTTATCAAGCTGGGCAGCACCAGAGCCACGGCCAAGAACTTCAAGGGCGGCGGTGACTCTCAGGATCTCCCTGGTAGCCGGGTCGAGCCTGAGCCTCAGCCTGTTGACCTTGGCTAAGGTTGCCATCATTAACCGCTTAAGAGCTGATCCGCTCTCTGCAAGACCCTGTTTAAGCTCTCCGAGAGCGGCAGGGGATAGCTCAGAGACCATATAGAGCCGGGCTATTACCTCATCTATCTGTTGGAATACGGCAGGCAGTTGAGCATCCCAAACCATGTATGCCGGGGCAGGCTCTCCATTGTTGTAGCCGTAATACTGCCCACCACCCACAACCACGGCCTCACCTGAGTAGGGGTCAATATCGATCTTTGAGGCAGGACCAGAGATAGAAGGATCGGCATGTTTGGTAAAGACTCTGGAGTTCTGGATAAGTCTCTTCTCCAGCTCCTTAACCAAGTCGCACATATCCGAATAGTCATCCATGCCGTAAACCCCATCAGAGGCTAAGAGGTTCTGCACCGGCACGACCAGGAAGGCATCAATGCCGGTCTTAACCTCGGGTGGGATGTTTGCATAGCGTTCGAACCTGGTTAGAAGAGCATCTTTGAGTTTGCCGCCTTCAACAGAAAAGAGCCGATTCTTGATAGATCCCTTCTCGTGAATCTCAGCTCTGACATACTCCTCTTCCCCTTCCTTGAAGGACCAGGCCAACACGTGAGCCACGGGCTCAATGCTATCAGGTGACACCACCGGATACCATAATCGAGGGGGGATGACATCTATGATACCTCTTTTATCAAATCTTGCCTTATAGATTCCCTGTCCATTCCGCACCATGGACATAGTTATCTCGTGAGCCTTCAAGACCAGGGAGTTATCGGCGACCAGCCTATCAACGGCTTCTTGTTTATCTGCTGTGACAGCAAAGGGCTCACCTACCAATAGATCCGCAAAGCACGTAGTTGCCCGTTTGTACCAGTTGACAGTCATCTCTACGTAATTCCGGTCAATGTAATCAGTCACATTGAAGGAGCTTTCTTTAGCAGAGTGATTAATCCCAAATGGGTTAAGATCAGGCCATACCTGCCCGTGCTTGCCATCATAGAGCAATGCGTTCTTTGCGTATCGATCCATCCTCTCCTGTTCCGAGGGAATAGGCCAGGGTGCTCCTGCCTCAAATGCGGCTAAACTCGTGATTACCATAGTTCCACCAACCGTCTATCATTTCTTGCCCGCGCCCTTTTTGCGGTTTGTCGTCCGGGAAACGGCTCTGAGATTATCTTTTCGATTAGATCCGCCCTTGGAAATAGGATTTTTATGATCTGCTTCCTTTGGATTTCCGACAGCGAGCCCTAACTTGGCTCTTGCAGCATTTCGCTGTGAGCGGGCCTTGATTTGCGCCGGTGTGCCGTGAAAATCGGCATATTCTTTTTTGTAATCGCGTTTTTTGGTCATATTTCACTTCTCAGTATATTGCATTGATTATATATCTAAGTGCATCAATCGCATGATCGTCACTCTTTACGGGCTTGTCTATTCCCTGAGCGGCTGCCTTGTCATCCCACACATAGGAACCCATCTCTTCCAGAAGGTGCGGGCAGTCACCTATTACCAGAGTGCCGGCTGCCAGGCTTTGGGCGATCTTCTGGAGACCGCCGCCTACATCGTTGTCCGCTCCATGAATCCCTCTTATCCCTGCCTTCCGGCACTCAAAGATAAAGGCGGCTGCAGAAGGATCTATCTCTATGCTTGTGGGATGCAATGGGCCAATGAACTCCTTAAGAGCTGCTGCATACTGGCTGTTGGTCTTTTGGCCCTTCTCTCTGGAGTTATGCCAAAACTCTTCTGTTGCTATCCACTTATGTTTATATCTACATAACTTGATAAAGCACGTTGGGTTTATGCTTCCATAATCGCACCCTATCCTCATCTGGTCCATGGGCTCTTTGGGAAGGGCCTTGATTGCGTGTAGTTCCGGGTCAAAGCTGCTAAAGACAGCTCCCTCCGCTATCGCCCACTCACCGCTAATCATTCGCTTCTTCCATAGGCCCGTGTAGGTGGACTTCAACCAGGTCTTATAATCGTCACTCAGGAAGCTATTATCGTCTAGCTGGAATTGCCATACTCGGGCTCTAACCTCATCTGCCCGGTCAATGAAAAGCTTCTTCATCCATGCATTAGGCCCGGCTGGATTCATGGTGGCCCAAAGTTTGCTCCCTGGTAAACTGAGGCGTGAGACCAGCATGTTAAAGACTTCAAAGGGATAGGTCACGGCCTCATCGCAGTAGACATCTAGGAAAGTTGGGCCCTGAACCTTTGCCAGGGCTGCCAGGTTATTGGCGCCAATTAAGAAGATCTTACGGCCAAATAGATTGATCTCTCCCATGCCTGTATTGATCCTGCAGTTCTTAGAGCCAACGAACTCCTGCAAAGGATAAAGGCAATTCCTCAGAAGCGTTCGCTCAGTGTTTCCGAGCATAGCCCGAGGCGCGTTCTTAGGGCCCGAGGAGACCCTGTCCACCCATGTTATCAGGCTGCCAACGGTCTTGGTGGATCGGACGGCACCGGATAAAAGCTCCAGCTTGATGTCACTCTCTTCAAGTGATTCAATCCAAACCGAAGCCGCCTTACTATCATCTGGTGGAAGGTGCCACATCTTAACACTCTTTAAGCATAATGTATGGCTGCAACAGCATTCTTCATGGATGTAATGATCATAGTCTTGCAGTATCTTTGAGCTATGCCAGCCGGCAACAGATTGGTTGATTCAATGATAGCCCCATCTGCCCAAACTTCTTCAAACCAGCCATTTTCAAGCGGATAAAAGCATAATCGCTTAACCTTTTCTGTCATCTCTTCTCGCCTTCATCTCTTTTCGCATTCCATCAAGACCGCTCTCCTCATGGCCTGGTGCATCCCTTGATAAGATCTCAGCCACTTTCAGAGCCGCGGCCATGATTGAGCCGATTGAGGAGAATGCTTTAGCCTCCCTTGCCTCTCTTGCAGAGCCTAAGGATATCTCCAGAATCTCATCCAGAAGGGCAGCCACATCAATTCCATGCTTCTCCTCTTCTTCCTGAGCGGCTACCAGGGAAGCGACCTTAAGATGTCCGAGTCGCTTATGGTCTTTCAGGCAGTCCACCTTTACCCCATACTGGCGGGATATGGTGGAATAGCTGCTCACGCCAGCGATAATAGCCGCCTCGATTTCAGCCCTCTTTTTGTGACTGCATATAGCACATCTTTTCATGGTTGCCTATTCTTTTATGGACTGGAAAGTATATATATGTTTCCTCTTTAAGGGCAAAAAAGAGAAGAGTTTTCCTAGATTGGATAAAAACGGTTCCTCGACGTGCCGAGTATCCGGTTTACCTACTGAACATGTTCAGGAGGTAAAGACTAATCCACTTTCCAAGAACAAACCTCAGGAACCTTGAAGGCAGGACGCACCTTACCATTTCCAAGACCTAACCTTATTTCCATCAGATTGATCCTTTTCTGGATAACCAGGTAAACCGCCCTTTTTCCCATTTTCAAGACATATTTCATGCATTTCACCAGATTGAAAGGTTTGCTGTTATTTATTTCTTCAGATTTACGTTTGGCTGGTCAACTTGACCAGGCAGGTTGTCTTTCTATAGAGAGAAGTCAAACGTCTATCCTTAAACTTATATATTAAACTTATATAATAACACTAAAAGTAATATAATACTAAAACTGTAATATAATACCTATACTCTTAGTGTATGAATAGAGGCATTGCTAGGATATAAGCCTTTCCTACCCTCTCTATATGTCTGGGGTCTGCCTGGTCAACATGACCAGTGGCATAAGAAAGTCAAAAGTGCTGGTCAAGCAAAAAAGTAGCAAAAAGTTAAACATTTATTCTTAAACGATTCGATCCGTCTACCATTTCATAGAGTATCTTTGGCCCGTATGTTTCGGCCAAATATTCCATAGCCCGCCTAACCCCTTTTGAATCCAGAGCAGCGCCCTCAGAACTCTCTAGAAGTGTCTTGCACGCTTCGGTATGAAGGGCTTTATCTGGATTGAGTTTAAGCTGCCTTAAGAGTCTCATGGCCCTCTGTTGGGTTTTATTCTCAGGATCTATCTCTTTTAAATCCTCAATCCCTTCTGAGATAACCGGCTTAGCCTTCTTTCCCTTTGTGCCGTGGGTTTCAAGGTAAGCACATGCATAGTATTGAAGCTGCATCATTTCCCGAAATAGAGCGGTGGGATTCCGGGCTCTCTGGTGAGGGGATAATATCACTGCATCAATCTGCCTCTTTATTGCTTCCAGAACGGGATTCTCGGGAAGTTCATTAAGAATCTTAAGAATAGGGATAAGATATTCTTCCCGGCAATCTATAACCATATCCATATCTTCCTGAAAGCGTTTTAAGGATAGGCCCGAAGTCTCATAATACTCATCAGGAAACTTGTGATAAGGAAGGGGTGCGGTGTCGTTCATCCTCATTCCTTAACTCCATCGAGGACCATAGCACGCCTTACGATCAGCCTTCCAGCTTCGCAGAACTTCAGATTTTCTTTAGTGGCTACTTCCTTGATGTATTGTTTCATTCCTAACGTGCATCGAAATGAGACTCCCTCATCCATGCGTTCGTTTATGGGATCTTCCATAATAAGATCGAGCAGTTCCATACTTATAAGTGTATTGCACTCAGATTGCACTAAGTCAAATAATACCTATACAATTTTCTTAATGTGAGATAATTTGAGAGAGTAGTTCTACAGATATATAGTTTTCTATCGTTATTAGTAGACGTACATTTCCACACTTACGAAAAAGATTGAAGAGTAATGAATGGAGATATTGCGAACATTCGCAATATCCACATCGCGAGACCTCTATCATAGCCGTAGCTATCGCTTCCACAGATAGTTCCATGTCATTTTCACAAGAACCGTGCAGAATGCCATAGAACCAACTTTGGCATATAGTTAAGACTGTAGAAAGCCATCATGCCATAATTTTAAAGTATGCTTATAATAATGTTTGGCGGTTTAATGGAGAGCGAAAAAGAAAAGGATGGTTTGGTGGTTACCCACACTAAACAGGGTTTGTATCCCTAAAAGACATGTTAGCCATATTTGGCGTGAAATGCTTCATCTGACATCATTGCATATTGAATCAATTCCACGAGCGCATATATAGCTGGGATGAACGTCCAGCAGAATAGCAGATAAAGCCACCATTTTCCAACCCCAAGATAGAGCTTATGTATTCCGAGACCGCCAAGGAAAAGTGCCAATATGATTGCAGTCGTGCGACTCTTGGGTTCTTTAGGACCACCTAACGGTGCTGCTTGTACTCCGCATTTCGGACATATTATAGCTTTTTCGTCGATCTGAGCTCCACAGTTCTGGCAATACTTCATCGGTCTAGCTGCGGCAATAGGTGTTTCTTGAGGTGTCGAAATTGTGGCCTCAGGCTTATTTGCTTCATCTACCAAGTTTTAAATCCCTCCTTATCTTGTTTCAAGATTGAAAGATCTAATGAAAAATGTTTGGGTGATATTTCATGCTGTCCCCTTCTCCTCGCCTGGCATAAGGTCGAAAGGCCGGAAGGCGGGAAGAGCGGGCCTGATGCTCTCCTCGGGCGGCCTGGCCAGCTTCTTCGCGGGCTCTATGGGCTCTGGTAAGGAGATGCCCTTTGCCATTGCTACAAGCTCTCTCTGGCGGGCCTGGTATGCTTGCGCTTGCGCCTTCGAAGAGGAAGAGAGGAGCTCCCTCTTGTGTTTGCACTCCTTCCCAAATTGCCCGGCCCTGCAGGAGCATCCCTTCGCGTTTGTGAAATAATAGCAGTCCTTCTTTGTGCTCAGGGTTAGCCGCGCGCCGTTCGCCAGGGAAATGATTTGAGGCAAAGCTTCTTTGATCCCTAGACACTGAGCAAGGGCTTTACCACTACCGATTGTTTGCGTTACTGGGCTTTGGATTAAGGTCTTTCCATTCATGTTTATGCACCAATAATATGATAGTCCATAATACATTATAAACGTTTCCCCATTTTCAGCATTAAAAAGAATAAAGTATAAATACTCATAAAGTAAAGTTGATAGCCATGTATGAAGTAATCGCGAAGATGGATAAACAGAATAGAATCACCATCCCTCAGGTTGTAAGGGAGTTGATAGGCAATCCACAACCAGGAGATATAATCAAGGTTATGGTTGTTGGAAAAGTCGAAGGTGTAAAGGTAGGCGATCAGAGCCCTCTTGAAGAAGGTCTAACCGCCTAACTTCGTGTTTATGTGGTGCATAAACATGGATAACATTCTAGCTGAAAGCATATCAGTCTTTCCCATTATTAAAGATAGATTTATCTTACATCAAAACAATTCGCGGTAATAATAGTAGTAAATAAAAAACTTGGTCCGGCCAGGGCCTGCCAGCCCTGACTGTAGACTCCAGGATGTAGGAGCTTTGCCTTATGTCAGAAATAGCCATAGCTAGAATAAATAGCTTTGGGAGCAAGCCACCCAAAGCCGGTTTCGAATCGCCAGATGATCCTATTCTTGAAATTCACGCCTCTGAGCTGCAGGGCCTCTTAAACGAGATGGTCCTCACCCACAACTTACTCGCTAACCTTGTGAGGGATAGCGGCATTCTCCGAGGGAGGGAGCTTGCCAGGCTCACAGAAGATCATGCCGGAGCTCTGAAAGCAGAGAGATCCCCTATAACAAAGCTGATCATGCTTAATGCCTACATACGCCAGTTCCTAACCAAAGTTCGCGATGCACTGAAGACCAGGCCACAAGAAGGTGGGAAGATCGTTCAAGTCTGCTCTAAGATCATGGCAAGGGCAGTACAAATTATTGATTACATCAAGACATATGGAGAAGACGACCGCTCCAGCAAAAGAGATGTAGCCTTGGACTCCCAACAGGCCCGGCTACTATTCACCGGAAAGAGTAAGGAAGGCGTGAGCCGCCGCGACACCATCAGAGCCATGAAGAGAGCCGAAGCCCTTTGGCCTGCCCTTAGATGTGACCACAGGCCAAACGATGGCCGCAAAATTATGAGGTTGACCATCAAACGAACTGACTTAGGCATTTCTCCAGAGTTCGGATACTGTGACCTTTGGCAACGGTCTAAGGAGAGGGTGGGACTGAGCATATAAGCTTACCTAGTTAATATAGTCGAATAAAATACAATTTAATTTCATAAATCCGAGAAGGATAATAACCGTTTGATGCTTGCTTTAGTT
>Ga0007798_10000546_pt1 | contig 13903 bp, 12 predicted proteins | sample CryBogmetaGMA17M_FD_60370 | JGI IMG/M metagenome (GOLD analysis project Ga0007798, IMG submission 60370) | Freshwater microbial communities from Crystal Bog, Wisconsin, USA - MA17M | ecosystem: Environmental > Aquatic > Freshwater > Lake | place: Crystal Bog, Wisconsin, USA | collected 2009-07-06
ATATAACACAGAAAAGAACGATCAAGACTCTTAGCACCATACCTCATCCTCCTTTTGTCAGATCCTTCAAATTATACTTGAGGGCGTATACTCAAGCGAAGGATACTGAATTTAGGCCCTTGTGGGGCTTCACTGAAACGTGGCTTTAACATGAGGTCATATGGCTGTCAAGTAAAAATAATTGATTATCTTGAGTTATAACTAAAAATTGTACTTATTTTAATTTGCAATACTCAACTAGTTACATTATTGGTATTTTTAGGTGTTGAATTCACCACGTATTTGTTTTTTTCTTCTTTGTACCCGACATCATAAGGTGACTGCAACCGGTAAATTGTGTTAAGAGTCGGGGGGAATGAATGGAGCCTGAAAGGACCTGAGAGCCCATGAAAAAGTTTTTGATTTGTTTAGTCTTTTTCGGAACCATTTTCCCGCTCCAGGCGCTGTGCCAGGAAGACGCGGTGGATTCTTACAATCTGGGCGTCGAGGCATTGAGGCAAGATCGCCTGGACGACGCGGTGGATCTTTTCACCCGGTCACTTCAGATGGATCCGCGCGACCACCTCGCCTACAACAACCGGGGAGTTGCTTTCAAGCGTAAGGAGCTTTTTACTCGGGCTTTGGAAGATTATGATCGCGCTCTGGAAATCAAGCCGGATTATTCGTTTGCCCTCGCCAACCGGGGGGTTGCCCGTTACAAGAGTGGAGACCTCGATGGGAGTCTGAAGGATCTGAGTGCCGCCTTGAAATACGGTAAACGAGACAGTGTGATATACACCACGCTGGGTTTGGTGCGCAGCGAAAAAGGGGATCTGGAACAGTCTATCCGAGACCTCCGACAGGCCATCTCGCTAAACAAAAAAAATGTAACGGCGTATCAAACACTTGCCTCTGTTTATGAAAAGCGCGGGGATTACGAAAAGGCTCTTGAATCGTATGTGATGGTCATTGAACTGGCGCGTAACAGGAGTGATGTCGGTAATATCGAGAAAAAAATAGAAAACCTTAGAACACTGAGGGCCCAGGAGCTTCATCGGGAAGGTCTGGAAAGTTATCGTCTCGGCAAGGAGAAACACGCCATTGAACTTTGGACTCGCTCACTAAAAGTCGACCCAAACATGATCCAGGCCTTGAGGGACAGGGGACTAACTCATCATAAGAGTGGACAGTATAGAAAGGCTATCGAAGATTTTACCTCTGCCATGGAAAGGGATCCTCAAAATCCAGAGATTTTCCGAGTCAGGGGTGACGCGTTTTATAAGTTGAAGGAGTCCCAGCAGGCCTTGGCGGATTACAACAGGTGCCTGGAAATCAATCCTCAGGATGCGGTAGGTTACAATAACCGGGGCCTTGTTTATCATGAACAGAACGATTTTACCCGAGCTTTGGCGGACTACTCGAAAGCCGTCTCATTGGATCCTACAAACCCCACCTTTTTTGAAAACCGGGCCCTCATATACTCATCCAAGGGGCTTAACAAAGAGGCCATTGGAGACTATGAAAGTGCTCTGAAACTTACAACGGACGAAAAACTTCGGGCCGCCATTTCCGAAAAGGTGTCGTTGGCCAACCCAAGGGGAGGCGAGCCAAGCGGCAATTCCTTGTCACCGCTCCTGGAACAGAGCAGTAAGGGTTCAGACTCCTCGGACAAACCTGATGAGGAGTGAACGACACACCCCAGTCCAAAAAAGGGCGTCGCCATGACTCTTTGTTTTATGATATCAGGCATACTCCGGCCTTGACAGGAAGACTTTTTTGAATTTCCAGGAAGCTGTGAAGCTTTTCAAAAGGCATCTCGAGACGGAGAAGGTTCGTTCTAGAGAGACTGTACGAGCCTATGAGGCTGATCTTCGAGACTTTTTCAACTATCTGGAATCTTCGGGTAAATCAACAGAACTCAAAAATGTAAATCGAGTTGACCAATTTCACATTCGCGCATTCGTCGCAAGCCGGTTCGGCAAGCTCATGAAGACTTCGGTAGGCCGTAAACTGGCTTCGATAAGAACATTTTTCAGGTTTCTCTTGCGAGAGGGAGCTGTCTCGATCAACCCGGCTGCCGGCATCAGGGCGCCGAAACGTGAGCATCCCCTACCCAGGGCGCTGAGTGTGGACGAGGTTGACCGCTTTTTCTCACGCAATCCGGAAACCGCAAAACGTGATGTGGCCATATTTGAGCTTCTCTACTCATCAGGTCTACGTGTAGGAGAGCTTACATCCCTCAAGCTCCATGATATTGACCTTCGCAACGGTTGGGTTCGGGTGATGGGAAAAGGAAACAAAGAACGATACGTACCGGTAGGAGCCAAGGCCGTGGAAGCCATGCACAATTACCTGGTACTGCGAAAGTTCATCGAGACAAAAACTCTTCCAATCTTGAATGGTGGAGCGCTGTTTCTGAATTCTCGCGGGGGGCCGTTGTCTTCACGAAGCATAGGGCGTATACTCAAATCATGTCTGGACAAGGCAGGGTTGGCTCGTGACGCTTCGCCTCATGCTTTTCGGCATTCTTTCGCCACTCACATGCTTCAAGGAGGAGCGGATCTCCGTTCGATCCAGGAAATGATGGGCCATTCAAGCCTTTCGACCACTCAGCGTTATACCAGGGTAGACCTCAAAAGCCTAATGGAGGTTTACGACAAGGCCCACCCGAGGAGTGGAACGGGAAAGGGCGATGAGAGGTGAGATGTGACGTTCGGGTTCACTAGAAAACGCTGCCAATTCCATGGCAGCCGGTTCCCTTGCGACGCAGGAAGACATGATGATTAAGGATAAAATTCGCTCCACGACTGTGCTTTGTGCCCGCCGAGAAAATAATGTGGTCATTGCCGGAGACGGGCAGGTGTCTCTTGGGGATACGGTGGTCAAGCACTCGTCCCGAAAAGTACGTCGTCTTGGAAAAGACAAAAATGTGCTTGCCGGATTCGCCGGATCCACGGCTGACGCCTTGACTCTGTTGGAGAAATTCGAACAGATGCTGGACAAGTATTCCAATAACCTGACCCGTGCAGCAGTAGAACTGGCCAAGGAGTGGCGAACCGACCGTATGCTGAGAAGGTTGGAGGCACTACTTATAGTTGCGAATTCGGATAAGACTCTCCTGATTTCGGGAACCGGGGACGTGGTTGAGCCCGATGATGGAATTATCGCTATAGGCTCCGGAGGGAATTACGCGCTCGCAGCAGCACGAGCTTTGTTGCGTCACACGCAGATGGATGCCGCCGAGGTTGCGCGAGTTTCCATGTCCATTGCAGCCGAAATTTGCGTATACACCAATGAAAACATCGTCGTGGAAGAACTCGGCAACTCACATCCCTGATTTGGGCGCCTATTGGACGGACCATTCTTTCCTTGGCTTCAACTTACGAGTTTAAATGGGGACAGAAAACGTACTCTGAAAAATCTTGCAGAAAAAGATTGGATTATTAAGCCATTATGGAAACTTTTACACCTCGGAGAACAGTTGGTGAACTCGACAAATACATTGTCGGACAACATGGAGCCAAAAGAATGGTGGCGATTGCTCTTCGCAATCGGTGGCGCAGGAGGCAGGTACCGGAAGATTTGCGCGATGAGATAGCTCCCAAGAATATCATTATGATAGGTCCGACCGGGGTTGGTAAAACGGAAATCGCTCGCCGATTGGCCAAGCTTGCCCAGTCACCATTCTTGAAAGTTGAAGCCTCGAAATTCACAGAGGTCGGCTATGTAGGCCGAGATGTGGAATCTATGATCAGGGATCTCATGGAGATAGGAATTACAATGGTCCGGGAAGAAGAGTATGGGATCTTGCGATCCAAAGCAGAGGAACTTGCCGAAGATCGTCTGCTTGACATCCTTCTCCCCGTGCGTTCGACCCGGAAACCACGCCGGAATCAAGTGGTTGTGCAACAACATGATAATAACGTTGAGATTGAAGTTGCTCAGCGTACGCGTGAAAAATTTAAGAAAATGCTCCGAAACGGACGACTGAATGACCGCGATGTGGAGATCGAGACCCAGGTGAGCGCCATCCCTGTAGTGGAAGTTTTCTCTCCAGCGGGCATGGAAGAAATGGATATCAACCTAAAGGATATGTTCTCCAATATTTTTCCTGGGAAAACAAAGCGACGTCGAGTGAAGGTGCCTGAGGCTTTAGAAATATTGCTACAAGAGGAGCTGAGTAAGCTCATAGACACGGATAAAGTAACAAAAATGGCCAAGGAGAGGGTTGAACAGACGGGAATAGTTTTCATCGACGAATTGGACAAGATAGCCGGGTCCCGCTCTTCCCAGCATGGGCCTGATGTGTCTCGTGAGGGTGTGCAGAGAGATCTGCTGCCCATTATAGAGGGAAGCACGGTCAATACCAAACACGGCGCCATAAAAACCGACCACATACTTTTTGTTGCCGCGGGAGCATTCCACGTTTCCAAGCCATCAGACCTGATCCCTGAAATTCAAGGCCGTTTCCCGCTCAGGGCCGAACTATCGCCTCTCACTAAGGATGATTTCGTGCGCATTCTCACCGAGCCCAGAAATGCATTGGTTATTCAATATCAAGAACTGCTGAAGACCGAGGGAGTGACCCTGGAATTCCAGGATGACGCTATTGTAGAGATTGCATCCCTGGCCGAGGAGGTTAACGAACGTGCCGAGAACATCGGCGCCCGGCGTCTCCATACCATAATGGAAAAACTCCTGGAGGACATATCCTTTGACGCCCCCGATATGGATGGAGTAACAGTAAGAATAACTCCGGAAATGGTACGAGAAAGGCTTCGTGAAATTGTAAAGAGTGATGACCTGAGCCGGTACATTCTCTAGCTATAATTCATACGCCGACCGTGTGATCTTGTTCGCCGATACACAGAGTGACCAAACGGGAGCAGGTGATTCCGGAAGGGCAAAACCCCTTCCGGACAGAGGTCCTCTCTATTTCTTTGAAGCTGCAGCCCGTTTTGAAGCCTTGAGTGGATTAAGTTTCGATGTCTGTTCGACGGCCTTGCGTTCGAGATGCGTGGCGAAGTTGCAGGTGCCTCTGGCCCATTTCGACGGGGGGTTGGGAGCTACGGTGCAGAATGTAGCGTCCGAAGAGGACACTGTCCGGGAGCAGCCCTCGCATGTGTCGACGACCGGATAGCAACGGCCGCCGTTAAAATTGCACCCTTTCTTTGTCATGAACGCGCATTCTATCCCCTGTTTCAAGGTTATACATTGCATTGTCTTTCCTCCGGTATTACTTTTTCTGGGGGCTAATAACCCATGACTGTATAACCTTGTACATTTATCACAGTTACCGCGTTTGTCAAAATAAAAGTGCTGTTTATTTTTTACTGGACCAGATTGAGGAACAGATATATGCGAATGGGGTCTGAAAAATCTATAACGAGTATTTGCGAATACGAAAAAGACTTGAAGTGCAAAAAAAGTTATGAAGAAAGATTCCTCGGAAGGAGTAGGTATGCTCGGATGTAACGATGATTTGGCAATAAAAAGTGTCGGGACAAAAGTTTTTTCCTGGATCAGGGCAGCGTCGATCATTGGAGTTCTCATGACATTTTCGGTTGTCAATGTGCCGACTGCCATGGGTCAAAGTGTTGCATCGAAGGGCCTGAAGGATTTACAAGAGGCATTCAGAGGGATTGCCAAATCCGTAAAACCCGCTGTAGTCAATGTCTCTGCCATTAGAGTCGTCACCGCGCGTAATCCCATGTCGGAGTTGGACCCATCCCTCGAGAATCACCCTTTTCGTGAATTTTTCGGGGACGAATTTTTCAGACGTTTTTTCAGTGCTCAGCCTGGAATAGACCGTCAAAAGCAGCAAGGAGTGGGATCGGGATTTCTTTTCGATCCGCGCGGGTATATTCTTACCAATAGGCATGTGATAAAGGGAGCAGATGAAATCCAGGTTACTCTGGATGCTAAGAAGAAATATAAAGCGAGATTGATTGGCGCGGACCCCAAGACCGACGTGGCAATAATTAAGATAGAAGGCCGAGACTTTCCCTTTGCCAAGCTTGGGGATACCGAAACTCTTGAGGTAGGTGATTGGGTGTTAGCGATCGGCAATCCTTTCGGTCTGATGCAGACGGTGACCCAGGGAATAGTGAGCGCCAAGGGCAGGACCAAAATGGGTATATTGGACTTTGAGGACTTTATTCAGACGGACGCTGCCATCAATCCGGGAAATTCAGGCGGGCCTCTCGTAAATATAGACGGACACGTAGTTGGGATGAACACCGCGATACTGTCGAGAAGCGGGGGATATATGGGGATAGGGTTCGCTATACCCATCAATCTCATTAAACAAGCGGTCAATCAAGTTCTTGCGAAAAAACCTGCGGAACCGGCCCCTAAAAATGGTCGTGCCGACGTTGAGTCACGACAGCTTCGACCCCAGGCCCCGCCTGTAGGACCAATCAATCCTAACGTACCCCGCGGCGCACATGATAGAGGCGGAATCTAAGGGACATCGGGAAGCATATTCATTATCGATAAAGGTACTGATTAAAGCTTTTGAAAAGCCGTAACTATTGCTTTTTCGGTAATATTGTGCGCTTTTCTTCTCAGGCTGTTGGGACCCAGAACTTTGGCCGGAGTTGCAATTTTAGCTTTTCTAAAGATTAATATTGGGGTATTATGGATTGATAGCTCTAACATGGGAGGATTAAATGAATAACGGACTGAACCGCCTTCTATTGAGGATTGGTTTATGCGTTCTCCTTTCGCTAGGAATCTTGGGACTTGCCTGGGGCAAGGTGCCTGAGGGTTACAGGGATATCAAGCTGGGCATGAAGAAACCGCAAGTTCTAGACCTTTTACAAAAGGGCCCGGCTCATTTTTCCTATGATGATTTGGGTGGCCAAATCGGAGAGATCATTCGTGGGGATGACTTATTCCGTTACGCTACTTATCGCTTCAGTGACGACGGCGTACTTATTGAAATTTCTCTTCATATGCGTGAAATTTTAGGAAGGGACCGGGTGCTGGAGATCTACAACAGCCAGAACGGATTAGTGCTGGCCCCTCTCCAAGGCCTGATTGAATCAGGATTCAGCATTGAGGTGCAAGAGAACAGCTTAGTTATGAAAATAGTCACAAATAAGGAAACGCATGCAGCTAAAGGTGCTCACTGAGGCGTGGCAAATTGGACGATCCGCTGAATGGACAGCTCTTGAAAAAAAAATATAGACACGCCTTATGTCTGCATCCCTATTATAGAGATAGCCATTCAGGTTCGCTTGGGCTTGCGATATTTCCACCGGTGGGGCTCGAATACATTGCATCTGCCCTCATGCCGCACGTGGAAAAGGTTACTTTCGTCGACCTTAGACTTCCGGGGCCTTTCCGTGACCGCGCGCGGTTTATCTCCTTTATCGAACAAGAAATCGACTTACTCTGCATAAGCATCAACTGGGAGTACCACTTCCGTGAGGTGTGCGAACTTGTCAATTCACTCCCGCGTGGGATTATTACGGTTGTGGGGGGCAAACAGGCCACGGACTGTGTGGATGAGGTCTTCAGCACATGTTCTTGTGTAGATGTTGTGGTGAGAGGAGAGGGCGAGGAAAGTATCGTCGATATTGCACAGGGAAAAGACCTTCAAGACATCTCAGGCATTTCGTATCGTGACCGCAACCACGTTGTTCACAATCCCAACCGCCCGCTACCCGAAGTTGACACGTATCGCTATCCGGATCGCCGGCTTCGACATCAAGCGTACCACATGAACTTGGGTGGTTTTGCCTTGCGTGGTGAGGAATTCGACATAATTTTGACCTCACGAGGCTGCCCATATAACTGCAAATTTTGCACGTTCAATCTCAACCCGCTCGGACAGAAACGAAGTCTTTCATCTCGCTCTATAAATTCAATCATGACGGAATTGCGGGAGATTTCCGCGGGCATCGTGCTCATTGCAGATGAAAATTTTTTCATCAATCCCCACAGGGCCAAGAGGATATGTGAAAGGATCATTTCCGAAGGGATCGACAAGAGATTTCTCGTCCAGGCCCGAATCGAGATATTCGAGCATCCAGACGTTTTGGAAGTTGCCGCTGCTGCAGGTATTAAGGTTTTTTTGCTGGGCATCGAGTCCCCGCAGGATCGCATTCTCGAACAGTTCAACAAAGGGTTCGACACGGCAAAGCTTCGAAAAGCTTTCCAGACATTGCGCAAATTCCCGTTTTACTATCACGGATACTTTATTTACGGGAACGTCAACGAGACCGAAAAGGAGATGATGCAGATACCGGTCTTTGCAAAAGAGCTGGGATTGGATTCAATTACGTATCAAAAATTGCGGATCGAAAAATATTCTCCTTTGAGGGATCTCGTGGAGTCTGCTCCCGGATATTATATAGGTGACGACTCCATTGTTTATTCAGAGCAATTGGGCCGGCCGGGTCTGAAGCGGATCAGTAAGCAGATTACCAGAAAGTTCTATACTCCGGTTCAATTGGCAAAAATCGTTCACAAGTTGGTTCGTATACACGTCTTTAACGTACGTAATTTTCCTGCAATTGCATTAAGTCTTCCCGTCATCCTGGCAACTGCTCTGGGACGAAAAGTGTCGAAGAAGGCTCAGAGATCATTTTTACGGCGTCTTCTAGCCCCCGGCAGTGCGTGATCAGATATTTGAAGCCGAAAAACCTTACCTATTATAAGAACATAGTTTTCTTCGTCGAAAAAACAGTGAAGTGTGCATTCCATCCATTTCTAACAACCAACCATCCCAACTTTCGGTTTTACCCTTGTGACGATATATCCACGTTATACCGGTTGACTTAGTGCCACATCTATTGTAGTGATAGCACACTAAACACCAGTGCTGACAAGATGTGTCACGTGTTCATTCTCGGCCAATGTTTTTGGTACAGCGCTTATCGGCGAAATCTGTTCCTTAGATTGGACCATCAGTTACATGGAGAGTAGTAGTGAAATACGACGTCCCTCCACATCCTTGGGGTTGCTTGAACGGAATGGATCATGAGGTAAAACTGCATGGAGCAGTTTTCTATTAAAGAAGCCTACACTAAATCCGTGAGGAAAAAGCTTTGGCTTTTCGGTTTTTTTCTCTGTGCTGTGGTTTCCCTCAGTGTTTTTTCGTTGGCTCGGGGCTCTTTCGACATGTCTCCTTCCAAGGCCATCGCAACCCTTTTTGGTCAAATGGATGGATCGGCAGGGATTGTCATCTGGAATATCAGAATGCCTCGCATAGTCGCCGCGATCATAGCAGGATGGTGCTTAGGATTGTCAGGAGCGGTCATGCAGTGTTTGCTCAAGAATCCCCTTGCTTCCCCATTTACTCTTGGCATCAGTCAAGGAGCGGCTTTCGGGGCTGCTTTCGCAATCGTGGCGCTGGGAGCTGGGGGAGCCGAGACCAGTGCGATTCAGGTGAGCACCGTTCAAACCACAAGCGCAGCGGGGCCGATGACCATTCGGAACATCTATTCGGTCACCATCTGCGCTTTCCTGGGGGCTCTTCTCGGTACAGTAATCATTCTGGCGCTCGCTCGACTCAAGAAAATGGCTGCCGAATCTATCATCCTCGCTGGTGTTGCGCTCTCGTCTTTGTTTGTGTCCGGTACAATCCTGGTGCAGTATTTCGCCACCGAGGTCGAGATAGCCTCGGTTGTCTTTTGGACTTTTGGAGACGTCAGTCGCTCCAATTGGCGTGAGATAGGAGTTATGACAACGGCAACTATCATGGTCACAATCTATTTTGTCCTGAAGAGGTGGGATCTGAACGCTCTTTCTGCAGGGGAGGACGTTGCCCGGAGCCTGGGAGTGGATGTGGACAGGAGCCGACTCGTAGGCATGTTCTTAACCGCTCTCATTGCAGCTCTTGTTACGGCGTTTCTCGGGGTGATTGCCTTCCTGGGATTACTGGCACCCCACATCGGCAGGCGGCTGGTCGGAGGATCACAGGTTTCTCATACCCCATAGCTGCATCATAGGATCGCTCTTGTTGCTGATTGCCGACACGGTGAGCCGGACTCTCGTAGGTTCGGGCACTCTTCCTGTCGGAGTTCTCACTTCGTTCATGGGCGCTCCTCTCTTTCTTTATCTCCTCGTAAAGGGGCAGGCTCGATGATTCTCTCGGTTAACCAAATCAGCTTTCGATATAACAGCCGTTCTGTGCTTCGGGACGTTACCTTTGAGTTGCCGTCCGGGCAAATCCTGGGGGTCCTTGGTATTAACGGAGCGGGGAAGTCAACGCTACTAAAGTGTATTAATAAGGTGTTACGACCGATCGGGGGATCGGTGTTGTTGGACGGGACGGACTTGCTCCAGCTACGCGGCAATGCAGTCGCACGGCGTATCGGATACGTCCCGCAGAGGTACAGTGAAGTCCCGGTCACCGTCTTTGATGCGGTCCTCCTTGGACGCAAGCCTCACATCAAATGGGCTCCAGCCGACCGAGACTTCCGTGTTGTAGAGAAGCTCCTCAAACTGATGGACCTCGAAGAATACGCTCTAAGACCCCTTTCCACCCTTAGCGGCGGAGAGGCACAAAAGGTAATCATTGCACGTGCGCTGGCGCAGGAACCGAAAGTGCTGTTGTTGGACGAGCCGACCAGCAGCTTGGACTTGAGAAATCAACTGGAGGTCATGAACCTTGTGGCGAGCGTCGTGAGGACTGAAGGTGTCTCTGCGGTCGTTGCAATTCACGATCTCAACTTGGCCCTAAGATTTGTTGACCTTTTTCTCATCCTCAAAGACGGATTAGTCCATGCCATGGGCCTCAAGGAGGCTTTGACCCCGGAAGTTATCGAGGATGTGTACGGCGTACACAGCATCTTGAGAACAGTTGAGGGTTACCCTGTAATCATTCCGGTTCACTGCTGCAGACCTGTAGCAAAGGAAGGAGGATGTGCGTGAAGAGAGGCTATACGCTGCTGGTTCTATTGGCTTTCGTCTCTTGCTTGTTAGGGATAGCGACCTGCGGTGTCTTTGCTGCAGAAAGAATCACCGTGACCGATATGGGCAAGCGGATGGTCGAAGTGCCTTCAAATCCACAAAGAATAATTTGCCTTAGTTCTGGGACACTAAGGCTCATCGTGTATCTTGGCGCGGCCGGAAGAGTGGTGGGGGTCGAGGCTTTCGAACAAACCAGACCTGGCGCCAGACCTTACATATTGGCTCATCCCGAGCTGGCTAAACTTCCCGTGGTCGGACCGGGAGGTCCGGTGAGCATCAACAAAGAACCGGATCTGGAGGCGGTTCTCAAGGTAAAACCCGATATCATATTCATTTCCTACATGGAGCCTTCCAACGCCGATGCGCTGCAGAAAAAGCTCCGCATTCCGGTGGTCATTCTTACCCATGGCAGATTTGCCTCCTTCGACGAACTCATGTATGACTCCTTGAGAGTAGCGGGAAAGATTCTCAACGCTGAGCAGAGAGCTGAGGCTGTCATCGAGTATATTGAAAACGCTCGGAAAGACCTGCTCACAAGAACAGAGGCCATTCCTGACGACCAAAAACCAACTGTCTATGTAGGTTCGGTCGGGTACAAAGGCGTCCAAGGAATTGAGAGCACGGACGCCAGTTTCACCCCACTGGAATGGGTCAGAGCAAAGAATGTTGCCATGACCATTTCTCCCAAAGACCACCTGTTCATTGACAAGGAAAAGCTTCTTGAGTGGAATCCCGAAATCATCTTCATAGACGGTGGCGGTCTGAGCTTGGTGAAGCAAGACTATGAAAAGAAACCGGAGTTCTATAACGGACTCAAGGCATTTAACGAGAAAAGGGTGTACTTGATCTATCCCTTCAATTATTACGTGACCAACGTTAGTACCGCGATGGCGGATGCCTATGCCGCTGGTAAGATACTCTACCCGGATCGGTTTGCAGATATCGAGCTGGGAACACACTCAGACGAGATCTACACATTTTTTTACGGGAAACCCCTGTACGAACAAATGGAGAAGGATTTCGGAACCCTTGGCCGTGTAGCAGACTTCAAAAGGTGACCTTCCGACTCTTCGGGATTCTCCGAAGAAATTGCCGATAATCCCCAGACCCGACACGAACATATTGGCACTCTGTGCGTGAATCGTTTTCGCAATAAAATAAACGGATTTTCCTCCTTGCTCAAATTCTTGGACGTAACACGAGAAAATACTTGACACAGCATGACGTGGCACATTATGGTGATACGTCACACATGGTAGCACATTTATCAGTTTAGTGCTCTGTTTTGTCAAACGGGCCTCAACTCGCGAAACGGCTGGGGAATGAGGCAGGACCAAAAGGAAGCACGTGATATTATCGGTGGGTGGAAGCATGTTTACTGTTCATTGCCTCTTGGCCAAATACTGGCTCTCTCTCAGAAATATTTTGCCGATTCTAAATTTGGAAACCTGTAGAATTTTCGGGGCTATCATTTTGTGGTCAAGACGTTCTATTGTTTCTTGCATTGCGCTCATGCTTTTTTTATCTGCAGGGGTTTCTAGTTCCAACGCATGGGAATTCAAGCTGGAGGGAAGTTTCAACTACATTTTTGAACAATATAGCCAAATGGGATCAAGTGGCTTTTTTGGTAAATACAATGTGGATAATTCCACTGGATCGAGTTTTTTTCCTGGTGGCTCTTACACAAATAAAAATGGTTGGTTCGGGTTTCAGGTGAATGACCTTGTTTCGGGTTCCAACGCAGGCAGGCACTACCAATATTTGGAACTATGGCCTGAATTTAAACTTAATAATGCTATTAGGTTCAGAGGCAAATATCGACTCGGCAATTACGGTGATCCAATAGCCTCCGATTACATTACGAATACTAGACCAGGAGTGGATGTCGCTACGTCTGACGGTCAATGGACCATGTGGTGGGTGGACGCGCAAACACCTCTTGGGATAATAGTAGTGGGTAAGAGACCAGAGGCCTTCGGTCTTGGTCTACATTATAATGGAGCAAATAACAACACAACTGAAGGTGTGGCGATGGTGGCGCCGTATGGTCCTTTTCGGATAAGTTTTGCAGTGAGACCTTTCTGGCCCGAGCCGCCGAATTCTCAAATCTCAGCCCGGAAAGTAGGCGACAACCCTAATCTTGTTCTTACTCCTAATTTTCCCTACTACAATCTCTATGATAGAAGCGGCATAATGTCACTTGCTTTACGATACTTCATGACCTATCAGTCTGGTCCAATTGACGCCGGATTCTTCTTCGCCTGGCAAGGTTGGCACGCTGGGGCTGAGGCGAGAGCCGCCATAAACACGCAAGCCTCTTTGACCCTTCTTACCAACCCCCCAGCTTGGTCTTTTTTGGATGGACCCGAGGGTAAGAACAGATTTAATCCATACGATTTGGACCAGTATCATGGAACGATTTATCTCAAGTACACCGATGGCAGATTCTTCTTCAACACAGAATGGGCATTCTGGTACGAGACTGACGAGGTCGTAGAGAGTTTGTCGGAACCTGTTTTGGGGCCGACGAGTATTAAAGGCAAGGGTCTTCGCTACATGATAGAGTCCTGGCGTCGAATGTTCGAATTTGGGGCTCTCGTTGGACCAACCAAAGTGTCATTTTTGTATGCCTACCTTCCCGGACCCGATCGAAGGGGAGGATATTTATACGACAATCAGCCGTACTTTCAGACACCCTACCAAGCCTGTTACGGCGCATTTAGACCATACTCTTATCTTCTAGGGTACGTTTATGGGTCTGGGGTGAACGCATATGACACGGGAAGGAACGGCTACATAAATGCTGCGGAGGTCCTAGCGACTCGTTTGGACTATGCAGTGGCGGCAAACCTCAATCTGTTTGGCACATTCCTATGGGCCCAACGATCATCAAATGGCTACAGTTGGGGATACTTGAGACCTGCTCTTAATCCAACTGTTACATCAGTGGTCAACGCAGCAGCAGATGGTATTGCGAATTTCATCAGGTCGACTCCTTATG
>Ga0007798_10000551_pt1 | contig 13828 bp, 13 predicted proteins | sample CryBogmetaGMA17M_FD_60370 | JGI IMG/M metagenome (GOLD analysis project Ga0007798, IMG submission 60370) | Freshwater microbial communities from Crystal Bog, Wisconsin, USA - MA17M | ecosystem: Environmental > Aquatic > Freshwater > Lake | place: Crystal Bog, Wisconsin, USA | collected 2009-07-06
ATAACTATAAGATAATACTGTGTAATTATCATAAGGTTCATATAATCCCGCATGGGAAATAGCCTCTTTTCCTCCCTCTCTTTCCATAAAATGTTAAATTTGTTTAACGAAATGTGAAAAGCGAGCTAAAAAGCATAACTATTAATTTGGCATTGACAAATTTATACCAAGTAGCTATCAAATATTTAAAAGTTTGATTTATCGGGTATAATACCAAGTAAGCTTTCAAAAATTCATATTTTAATGTTTGAAAGCAACTCGGTATTACTTTGAAAGCGTTAACTACCTTAAATATTTAATTTAATAAATATCATCCTGGCAACCGAAAAGAACTATTGATGATAGCAGACAGCAAACAAGATTTATCAAAACGCTACGAAATATCTTATGAAAAAAAGAATACGAATCTTCTAATTAATCTCACGGGAGAGTTCGGACTAAAAAACCTGAAGCTTTTCGCAAATGAAATTAAAAAATCGATCCGCAATCAGAACCCGAACACAATAACTATAGATTTTTCCGGTATATCCTACATAGACAGCGCGGCGGCACTGGCAATAATTCAAATCCAAAAAGATGCCGCGGGGGAAAAAATAAATTGTCTTTTAATAAACTTAAATGACGAGGCAAAAGGAATTTTCAGCGTCATTCACGGACAAGCGCTGGATCAGGTGCCTTTTAAAACGGATAAGATCAAGGACAATTTTTTGATTCAGGTAGGTCAAGCATCGCTGGAGATTGCCAGCGATATTGTTGGCTTTATAACGTTTGTCGGCGAGCTGCTCTCAGCCATTTTTTATACTATTTTTCACCCTAAATCCCTGAGGTTTAAAGATATACTTTTTTACATGCAGCGCGCCGGGGTGGATGGCCTGCCGATTGTCGGCTTGATCAGCTTACTAATCGGACTGATTATTGCCTTCATGTCCTTTTTACAGTTCAAGCAAATCGGTGCCAACATTTATGTTCCTTCACTGGTTAGCTTCGCGATGGTCAAAGAATTGGGGCCGATCATGACGGCCATTCTGGTGGCCGGCCGTTCCGGTTCAGCCTTTGCGGCGGAAATCGGCACAATGGTAGTCAACGAAGAAGTTGATGCACTAAATACCATGGGCTTTGATCCTGTTAGATTTCTTGCCGTACCAAAAGTATTGGCAACGATAATAGTTGTTCCTGTTTTGACAATCTATGCTGACTTCTTCGGCGTTATAGGTGGATTGATTGTTGGAATAACTGGCCTAGACCTCACTGCGCATACATATCTTGCCCAGTCATTAAAAACCATTAAAGTATTTGATATTGTCACAAGCCTGATTAAGGCAGCGGTATTTGCCGGCCTTATTGCCGGAATTGGCTGCCAAAGAGGATTTCAGGTGCAATCCGGCGCGCAAGATGTAGGTAAATATACAACGTCTGCGGTTGTATCTGCAATTTTTCTTATTGTGGTCGCCGATTCGATTTTTGCGGTTACTTTCTATTATATAAAGTAAGGGGAACGCCTATTGCACTCACCAGGCAATAAACCGATAATTGTTGTGGAAAACCTTGCAGCCAGTTTTGGTAGTAATATTGTATTTGAAAACGTGAGTTTTCAGGTGTATAAAGGAGAAAAGCTGGTTATTGTAGGCGAAAGCGGTTGCGGCAAATCAACCCTATTAAGGATTATGATTGGTCTGCAAAAGCCATCTTCCGGTAAAGTTCTTTTTCAGGGGGTCGATATTACGGATGCAGGGGAAGAGGACCTGAGTGATTACCGGCAAAATATCGGGGTGCTTTTTCAATCAAGCGCTTTGTTCAGTTCGATGACATTGAAAGAGAACATTGCCCTGCCCCTCTGGGAATACACAAATCTCGATTCCGCAATGATAAATATGATTATCAAAATGAAACTGGGCATGGTTAATCTGGCCGGATATGGAAACCATTATCCATCGGAACTTTCCGGCGGTATGAAAAAGAGGGCAGGCATCGCCAGAGCGATGGCGCTTGACCCTATTGTACTTTTTTTTGATGAACTTTCCGCCGGACTTGATCCGGTCACTGCCGTCGAGCTGGACGATCTGATCATAAAAACTAATGAGGCTTTGGGAACAACTATGATAATTGTAACTCATGAGTTGGAATCAATTTACAAGATTGCTGACAGGGTAATAATGTTGGATAAACAAGCAAAAGGCATCATCGCCGAAGGAGATCCTCGAGAATTGAAAGAAAAAGCAACTGACCCCCGGGTTTGCAGCTTCTTCCTCCGGCAGATGACCAAACCTGATCTACAGGATGGATTCTATGTCAAGTAGAAGCTCAAAATTCTTAATTGGCCTTTTTGTTATTACCGGTGTGATGATGTGTGTGGTCATCATAATTTGGGTCGGTGCGGCCGACCTTTTCATGAAAGGCTCAACCTATGTTACATATTTTGATGAATCGGTTCAGGGCCTGCAAGCGGATTCCGCAGTTAAATACCGCGGTGTTGAAATTGGAAAAGTGGCGAGCATTAAGGTGGCTCCCGATTACAAATTGATTGAAGTCACCATGAAAATCGACTTATCTGCGGATTTGCAAGATAGCACTACCGCCCAGTTGCGAACACTAGGCATTACCGGGATCGTTTTTATTGAACTCGACCGCTTCAAAAAAAATGACAGGTCCAGTTCCCCGATTATTAATTTTAAAACGGTTCACCCGGTGATCCCTTCTCGCCCTTCTGAAATCAGCCGTTTTTTGTCTGATACAGATAAGCTAATGCAAAACATCAAAGAAATTGATTTTAAAGGCATATCCAATCAGTTGAAAAACACAACCAAAGCAATTGAAACTTTTATGGCCGGGAAACACACAAACAACATAATGGCTAATATGGAATCAACATCGGCTAATATGGATAAATCAGTGGAAAATTTTCGCATAACCTCGGAAAATTTGTATAAACTTTCAGAAAGATTGAATAATAATCCATCGGAATTGCTCTTTGAAAGACCGGTGCCGCCGAAAAAAATTATGGAATAACAGGGGAAGCTATATGGGAAAATGTTTAACATCCGCAAAATACAAAAAACAAATTCTTTATATTATTTTCCCCTTTCTTATTATTTGCCTCTTTGTCCTTGAAGGTTGCGCAAACAGCGGGAAACCACGTTACGATGTTGAAAATTACCTTTTAGACTATCGGGCTCCAACCTTCGAGAATAAAGCTAAGTTGAATACAACCATCAGGCTTCATCGATTTACAATTGCCTCTGCCTATAACACCCAAAACATGATTTTCCGTACAGATGATTATACTCTTGACTCTTATAATTATAACCGTTGGGCAGTAAACCCTGCCGATATGACTGCTGATACTTTATTACGGGACATGCAGGAAAGTGGGCTTTTCCGTGCCGTGTTTTCCCGATATACTGTAGAAGAAACCCGTTTTCTTCTTCAAGGAGGAATTAATGATTTCTTCTTGCGCATAGGAGAAAATGGTAAGTTTGCCGTTATCAGTTTGGAGATAACGCTGAAAGATTCACTACGACAGGAAGCGACAAAGCGAATAGTTTTTCAAAAAAAATACAGCCGCGAAGAGTTGCTGACTGACCAATCACCGCATGGCTACTGTCAGGCGATGAGCAAAGCACTAAGGAACATTTCGCAACAAATCACTACTGATGTTTATGAGGCGATTAGGACATCCTCAAACTAGTTTTAAAAACATTGATCATTTGATCATGAATCAAACCATTGGAAGCAAGAATATTAGGCGAAGAAATATCCCACTTACCGCCGGTGATATTCGAGATAACTCCTCCCGATTCTTCCACCATCAGGCAGCCGGCAGCCATATCCCACGGCATTAGCTTTAATTCCCAAAAACCGTCAAACCGGCCACAAGCAAGATAGGCAATGTCCAAAGCGGCCGCTCCGGCACGGCGGATGGCTTGTGATTCCATAGCCATCAAATTAAAATGATTGATATTATTATCTTTGCTCACGCGAATATCATAAGGAAAACCGGTTGCCAAAAGACTGCGAGAGAGTGTGGATGTCGCAGAAACCTTCAATTTTTTACCGTTTAAATAAGCACCCTTGCCTCGCTCAGCAACAAACATATCCTGCCGCAGAGGGTCATAGATAACGCCCAGAACAATCACACCTTCATTTTCCAGAGCGATGGAAACACAAAAAACAGGATAGCCATGAGCATAATTTGTCGTCCCGTCAAGGGGATCAATTATCCAGCGCATCTTCGCTTGCGAATTTTGAGCCGGTGATTCCTCCGATAAAATTCCATGGTCCGGAAAGCTGCGGTTAATAGCCGAAATGATCAAATCTTCGGACATTTTATCTGCCTCAGTAACCAGATTGATCTCACCCTTATAGTGAATTTCATGCTTAGAATTAAAATGTTGCTTGAGAATTGTACCTGCATCTCGTGCCAGATTTATAGCAAAGTCCTTCAGTTCTTTCATAAAGAAACTCTCCTGAATATATTTAGACAACAATAGCAATTGATCATTAAACCATCAACCACAAAGAATGCTAAGCTTAATCTTAGAAGTTGCGCAACAGAAAAATTAATGTTAAAGAGTGCAAAAGTAAATATTATTATTGGTGATGCGTTTATGAATGAAGAAAAAATCAATAATACTTTTCTTTCTCTAAAAGAAACGAGAAAAGCTTTAGGGCTTACGTTAAAAGATATATTTCAGCGCACAAGAATCACCGCCGTTAATCTTGAAGCTATTGAAAACGGCGACTTGCATCTGTTGCCTGCACCAATCTATACAAGAAATTTCATCAAAACTTATGCTCGCGCCTTGGGTGTTGATAGCAACCCCCTTCTCGAAAGCTACGAAGAGTATCTTAGCTCTCTCCAAATAGTGGAAGCTCCAGCACCTGAAAACCTAACGGAAAATATTTCTTTTCTGGACAAAATCGTCCAATATAAAGCTTATTTGTGGACTGCTGCCGCTTTGATTTTTGTTATTATAGTGTCATTACTTATTTCATTACAACATCAGTCGGCAACTGATATTAATAGCGACCTATCAGGAAAAATGACAGCTATTGACACGGAAAAAAAGGTTGATACTTTATCCCCGCCAACCAAAGAAACGGTCCCTTTGAACGAACAGACAAAAACTATTCCCCCGCCTGCCTTAAATGAGGCAAATAAAACAAAACAAATCCCGGCACAATCAAATGTTATTCGACAAGAAAGTGCCGCAACGCAGCCTCGCGCATCCAACGTTCAAAATACACGGGCATTGGCAAGCAGCGAAGAAGCCAGCCTTTTAATTATTGAAGCTACAGAAGAAACATGGATAAGAATCAAAGCCGACCAGAATCCATCATATCAAATTATCCTAAAACCAGGAGAAAAAATTAAGCGCAAGGCGGCGAGCTTTAACATGGACGTCGGTAACGCCGGCGGAGTTAAGATTCAATTTAGAGGTAAAAACATTGATAATACAGGCAAGTCTGGAGAAGTCATCCACTTGCAACTACCATAACTTAAAGAATGAAACTTCACGAGGTAATATTATGTTTGGAATGGGCATGCAGGAGCTTTTGATAATATTAGTAATTATTCTAATTATTTTTGGTGCCGGGAAACTACCGGAAATTGGTTCTGCTTTGGGTAAAGGAATAAAAAATTTCAAAAAAACAATGAACGACAACAATGAAATCGCCAATTCACCACCTAAAAAAGATGATGAGAAAAAATAGATTGGCTGATTTTTAGAATTGTCTTTATCATGGGATCCTGCAAAAAAGGCAGTGTGAGTGATGACCCTGCCTTTTTTGCAAATATATTTTGTTGCAAAACTTTTTCCGCACAATACAGACTTCAAGACTAAAATGGAACATCATCTATTGGCGCGTTACTGCCCGCTACATTAGAATCGGAAGATGATTCATCTGCTTTATTCTGGCCTTTTGAATCTAACATCTTCATATCGTTGGCAATAATTTCCGTGGTGTTGCGTTTAACGCCTTCTTTGTCCTCCCACGAACGTGTTTGAATGCGCCCTTCTATAAAAACCAGTTTTCCTTTTACCAGATAGTTACCGCAGATTTCGGCCAGCTTTCGGTAGGTAACTATCCTGTGCCACTCCGTTTTTTGAACTTTTTCGCCATTTTTATCTTTCCATTGTTCGTCCGTGGCCAAAGTGAAATTTGTGACCATTGTACCATCTGGCATATATTTAACTTCCGGATCTTTACCCAACCTGCCGACCAAAATCGCCTTGTTTACCATTTTCCCCCCCTCTTAATTTTAAGTATATATTTATAATACATAAGATAATCGTTTGTAGCAAATACATTTTTCCTTGATTTTTCAATCCGGATACTACTTCATAAAACCACAATCAAGCTTGACTAATTGACAAAATAAATATAGTCAAATGACCTTTATAAAAGCGGAGAAATTATGGAAGATAATGACCTTTTAAAGGTTCGCCTGGAAAAAATAGCGGCCTTAAAAGCAGCCGGGGTAGATTTATATCCCAATAATATCCGTCCCCAAAACACAACGGCGGAAATATTGGCTGAGTTTGGCAATTTCGATGTGGAAGCGCTTACCGTCATCACGCAACAATTTTCCATAGCAGGGCGTTTAATGGCCATGCGTAATTTTGGTAAGGCGGCATTTGTTAAAATCCAAGACCGTAAAGGCCAGATTCAAAGTTATGTAGCTAAAGACATACTTAAGGAAAACGCTTTTTTTGTTTTCAAAAAACTGGATATAGGTGATATTGTTTACATTTCAGGGAAGCTTTTCCGCACCAAGACCAATGAATTGACAATTGAAGCACATGATTTACGGCTCTTGTCCAAATCTCTGCACCCGCTTCCTGAAAAATGGCACGGTCTTACTGATGTGGAAACGAGATACCGTCAGAGACACCTTGATCTAATATCCAGCCCAGCAGTTAAAGAAATTTTCTTTCGGCGTAGCCGTATTATCCAGCTTATCCGGCAATTTATGGATAATCAGGATTTTCTGGAAGTCGAAACACCGATGATGCAGCCACGCGCCGGCGGTGCTGTAGCCCGTCCCTTTAAAACCCATCATAATTCTTTAGATATGGATTTATACTTACGCATCGCGCCGGAGCTTTATTTAAAGCGTCTTGTCACCGGTGGAATGGAAAGAGTCTATGAAATTAACCGGAACTTCCGCAACGAGGGTATTTCCACTTTTCATAATCCGGAATTTACCATGCTCGAATTTTATAGAAGTTACGCTACTTATGAAGATTTGATGTCTTATACTGAAGAGTTGTTTGCTTTTATCGCCAGTAATATCTTCGGCTCTCTAAAGTTCACCTATCAGGGAACAGAAATTGATTTATCGCCACCATGGCGGCGAATTTCTGTAAAAGATGCTCTTCTGCAGATGGCGGGAATGAATAAATCTAATCTGGAGGATAAAACACAAGCTTTGGCTTTCGCCAGAAAAGTTGGCTGCGATGTCAAAGATGCCGATCCTTTAGGAAAAATTTTAATGTCTATTTTTGATGAAATTGTAGAAAAAAAGCTTATCCAACCTACATTTGTGACCGATTATCCGGTGGCCGTATCCCCACTTTCGCGCAGATCAAACAGTGATCCTGATATTGTCGACCGCTTTGAGTTGTATATTTACGGCCGGGAAATTGCCAATGCTTTTTCGGAATTAAATGACCCTGCCGACCAAAGAGAAAGATTTCTGCAACAGCTAAAAGAAAGAGAAACAGGTGATGAAGAAGCCCACGAAATGGACGAAGACTACGTCCACGCGCTGGAATATGGTATGCCGCCCACAGCCGGAGAGGGTATTGGTATTGACCGCCTAGTAATGCTTTTTACCGATTCAGCTTCCATTCGAGATGTCATTTTATTCCCGCTGCTTCGAACAAAACAGGACGGCGGCGGTTCTATTAACAATTAATTTGCTCATAATATAAGGGATATTATTGATGCCTTACGAATTATTTATAAGTAAACGTTATTTGAAAGCGAAACGCAAACAGGTATTTGTTTCAATTATTACTTTTATCTCAATTTTGGGTATTTTCCTTGGGGTGGCAGCTTTAATCATCGTGCTGGCCGTCATGAATGGTTTTGAAGAAGATCTACGCTCCAAAATTCTGGGAATTAAATCTCATATTGAATTGACCACCGATATTATGGGACCTATGAAAAATTATCAAATAGTTCGCGAAAGCATTGCCTCGACAGAAGGAGTTATCGCCTCTACTCCATTTATCTACAGTCAGGCGATGATCCGTAGCGGCAGCGGTGTGACGGGCGTAATCATGCGTGGTTTGGATACCCAAAGCGCTTTTAAGGTCATTAATTTAGGAAAAATCAAGGAAGGGAATATTGAACATTTAAATAAAATTCCACAGGAAATATCAAAATCGTATAAAAACGAAGATAAGCAATCAGCAGGAATTGTTATTGGCAAAGAAATGGCAAGAAATCTCGGCATTTATCTGCACGATAGTATCACAATAATATCGCCTGTCGGTATTTCTACACCTATGGGCATGATGCCGCGCATGAAAAAATTCATCGTTGTGGGCATTTTTGAATCCGGATTCTATGAGTACGATTCGACTCTGGCCTATTTATCGTTGCGCAATTGTCAGGATTTCCTGCAAATGGGAGATACCGTTACGGGAATTGATATAAAGGTAGATGATATTTATAAGGCGGACAGCATTGCCCGAAAAATTCAAAGTAAACTGGGATTCCCCTTTTTGGCTCACAACTGGATGCAAATGAACAAAAACCTCTTCTCCGCTTTAAAACTGGAGAAACGTGTAATGTTCATTATTTTGAGTTTAATAGTTCTCGTTGCTGCCTTTAATATAATCAGTGCCTTAATTATGATCGTTATGGAAAAAAATAAGGATATCGCCATCTTAAAATCCATGGGGGCGACTTCCAAAATTATTATGAAAATATTTATCTATCAGGGCCTGATTGTTGGCGTTATTGGTACTTTCCTGGGATGTATAGCCGGGCTATCCGTAGCTTTAAATTTACAGAAAATATCTTTACTGGTGGAAAATATCTTCCACTTCAAGATTTTACCCGGGGATGTTTATTACCTGAGCGAACTTCCGTCAAAAGTTAATTATCCAGACGTAGTTATCATTGTTATTAGCACAATGCTTATTTGTTTTTTAGCAACAATTTATCCTTCTTTCAAGGCTTCGCGGCTTGATCCTTCGGAAGCATTAAGATATGAATAAAATTCTGAGTATGAATATAAAAGATGATTATACTTAACAATTTATCAAAAACTTTTTTTAAAGACGGCAATAAAATTGAGGTTTTACGAGGCCTGAACCTGGAAATTAAAAAGGGTGAATCCTTGGCGATTCTGGGTGTTTCCGGTGCCGGAAAAAGTACCCTTATTCATATTTTAGGCACACTGGATCACCCGACAAGTGGAAACATTTCTATCAATGGAATGAATGTTTTTGACTGGGATGAAAACAAAATGGCCCGGTTTCGCAATTCCAATATTGGTTTCGTTTTTCAATTCAATAATTTACTACCTGAATTCAATGCCTTGGAAAACACAATGATGCCTGCATTAATCAGCGGGATGCCCAAGAAGCTAGCGGCACTAAAAGCATTCAGCCTGCTTGAAGAAATGGGGTTAGAAAAGCGGACACGACATAAACCCGGAGAACTATCCGGCGGCGAACAGCAACGAGTAGCTATCGCCCGTGCCTTGGTTATGGAACCGGAAATATTACTTGCCGACGAACCTACAGGAAACCTTGACACGGAGACAGGAAAAAGGATAGAAGACATTCTGGTTAATTTAAATGCAACAAAAAAAATTACTCTTATCATTGTAACACATAACAAATTACTGTCAGAAAGGATGTCCGGAAAGATCGGACTGCGGGATGGGAAAATTTATGATTATACTTAAAACAATTAGATACACATGCTTAACTTTATTTTTTTTGACAGTTACTTTACTTTCTACGGCTCATTCTCAGGAAACAAAGAAGATTAGCATCCTGCCTTTTGAAATATACAGCAAAGGCGATGGTACTGCTATCAGGGATTCACTGTATAAAAGTTTGGTAGAGGAATTGAAAAAGGAAAAACTTGTTGAGGTTATTCCGGCGGATGCCTATCTTCGAGACAAAATCAAGTTTGACCAACGACGGGCAATCGAAATCGGGAAAAAAATGGGTGTTGATTTTGTTGTTTCCGGAAGCTTGACCCAACTGGGCGATAATTTAAGTTTCGATGCCCAAATTATTGATGTTTCTAAAGAAATAGCCTTGTCTGGTTTTTCCACTCAAGGCAAAGGATTAGATGATGTTGGTACGATGGCAATAAAACTAAAAACGGAAATTCTTACTCGTGCCGGATTAATTCAAAAAATAGCCAAAATTGAAATTAAAGGAAATCGAAAAATTGAAGCCTCAGCTATCCTCCAGCAAATTAAGAGCAAAGTAGGTAAACCTTTTTGGGAAACAGACATTAGCGCCGATATTAAAACTATTTTTAAAATGGGCTTTTTCCTGGATGTAACTGCTGACGCGATATCGACGCCCGAAGGAAAAGAAGTGACATTTACTGTTCAGGAAAAAGGATTAATTTCAGATATTCGGATCAATGGCAATAAAGCCTTAAGTAAAGATGATATCCAGGAAGTTCTGACTATAAAGGTCAGACAGAGCCTGAATCAGGAAAAAATTAAAGCGGATGTGGAAAAGATAAAAAATCTTTATGAGTCCAAAGGATATAACAATGCCGAGATAACCGACAAAGTAGAAAAAGACGGGGAAAAAGATTTTCAAATAATTTTTGATATTAAAGAAAATAATAAAATTTACGTTAAGACAATAACTTTCGAAGGGAACGAAGCCTATAGCTCAAAAGAGCTCAAAAACATGATGAGCTCAACAGAATACACTATTTTCAATTTTTTTAACGATTCAGGCATGTTCAAGCGTGACCAGCTAAAGCTCGATGCTAATAAGATCAGCACTTATTATTTCAATAACGGTTTTATAAACTCTCAGGTGGCCGAGCCGGAAATAACGCAGGATGAAAAAGGAATTTATATAAAAATCAAAATCAATGAAGGCAAAAGGTTTAAATTTGGCAAGATAGAAATTTCGGGCGATTCGCTTCTAAAACCTCAAGCTGAATTATTGGCGTCACTAAAAATAAAAACGGGAAACTATTATGATCGCGAGTCTCTCACAAAAGACATGGATTTCTTAACCGAGTCCTGCAATGATGAGGGGTATGCCAATGCCGATGTCAACCCCAAAGTCAACATACGGGATAAAGAACAATTAGTTGATATATTCTTTCAACTAAAAAAAGGAGAACTGGTTTATATCCATAACATCAGCATTACCGGCAATACCATTACTCGAGATAAAGTTATCCGGCGTCAACTGGAAGTAGTTGAAGGAAGCTTGTATTCCAGCAGCAAATTAAAAAACAGTTATGGCAATTTGAATCGCTTGCGCTATTTTGAAGAAGTTGATTTTCAAACAGAAAAGAACCTTGAAAAAAATGAAATGGATATTAGTATTAAGGTCAAAGAAAAAAACACAGGCATGTTTATGGTTGGCGCCGGTTACAGCGCCACGGAACAAGCCGTTGTCATGGCGCAAATTGTCCAGCAGAATTTTCTGGGCTATGGTCAAATCCTGAGCTTGAAAGGATCTTTAGGCTCAACAACTCAGAATTATGAATTATCTTTCACTGAACCCTGGCTCCTTGATCTGCCCCTCTGGTCTCAAGTACACATCTGGAACTATCAACAAATTTCCGATTCTTACACTTTAAATACGATGGGCGGGGGATTTACTTTAGGTTATCCAATCTGGGAAAAAATATTCGGTTACGTTGGTTATAATTACACAGTTACGGATATTAACAATATCGATTACGCTACAGCATATGACTATGTAATTGATCAGGAAGGTCAGAGAACCGCCAGTGCCGTAACATTATCTTTGGGACGCAATACAACCGATGATAATATGTTCCCGACTAAAGGAACCAATACAAACATATCGGTTCAGCATGTTGGGCCTCCACTGGGAGGAGATGTCAAATTTACTAAATATAGTGCGAGCGCAAATGTATACTATCCGCTTTTTTGGGATATAGTCTTTGGAGCAAAAGGAAGGATAGGATATCTACAAAATAATGATGATGGCGACATCCTAAACGCTGATGGCAGTATCAGATCCAGCAAAATCCCCATTAACGAAAGATACGTTTTAGGCGGAATTAGTTCTCTGCGCGGTTTACGCTATGTGGGAATAGAAAACTCTGGATCAGGTAACGTACTCGGTGGCACATCCATGTTAGTTTTCAATTTTGAGCTGGTTTTCCCGTTTATCAAAGATGCCGGAATGAAAGGTGTTCTTTTTTATGATGCAGGCAACACATGGAATGGCGCATACTATCTTGATGATTTATGCCAAACGGTCGGAGCAGGTATTCGCTGGTATTCACCACTTGGCCCTTTAAGACTGGAATACGGTTATGTACTCAACCGCGGCAAGAATAACACTGACGATACTGTAGGCCGATTCGAATTCACCATCGGTATGTTTATGTAACCCAATATGCGGATGAAGCAAAAGTCAAGTTTGCTTTGTTTGAAAAAAATTAAGAGGAGAATTTAAATGAAAAAAAATATTTATCTAATTGCAGGATTTACTTTGTTGTTATTTGTTATGAGTAGCAGTGCGTTTGCGGCAGACAAAATTGGTTTTGTCAACACCCAGGAATTACTAACAAAATCAACTGCCGGTAAAAAGGCCTACGAAGAGTTAAAGCATCTTGCCGATAAGAAAACGGCACCGATTAAATCGCTGGAGAGCGAATTAAAAAAGATGAAAGATGATTTAGATAAGCAGGGTTCAATGATGGCGGATACCGCGCGCAGAGACAAGGAAGCTGCCTACCAGAAAAAAATGCGTGACTATCAGATTCTTGCGCAGGATAGCAATGAGGAACTTAAAAATAAACAACTGGAAATCTTTCAGAAACTTGAACCGGATACCCAAAAAGCTATTCGTAATGTCGCTGAAAAAGAAAAATTAACCGCCGTTTTCATGATTGCTCCGCCTTTAGTATTCTTTGCCCCCGAAAATGACATAACAAGTAAAGTAATAGATGAATTTAACAGAATTAAGAAGTAGGGTTTAGGATTGCTAATAACGCTTCAAGAAATAGCCAACCTTCTGGGTGGCGATGTTATAGGTGCGGCTGATGCCATTATCAGCGACGTCCGTCCGATTGAAGAGGCAAATGAAGGCGATATTACTTTCATTGTCCACAAGAAGTATTTAGCAAAACTGAAGACAACTAAAGCCACGGCCATTATTGTCCCACCGCAAACAGTAGCGGCTGGCAAGAACCTTCTAATAATTGCCGACCCTTATGTTGCCTTCGGAAAATTGTTGGCACTTTTCTATCCTTTGGAACATGGCGCCAGTGGAGTCAGTCCTGATGCTTATATTGAAGATGGTGCCACGGTATCTCCGGAAGCGACAGTATTTGCCGGAGCCTTTGTCAGCCGTGGCGCTAAAATCGCAAAGGGTGTTGTGCTTTATCCCGGTGTTTATATTGGCCGTAACGTTTCTGTTGCTGAAAATTCGATCCTTTATACCAATGTAACAGTTTATTATAACTGCATCATTGGCAAGCGGGTAATTTTGCACTCCGGCGTTGTTGTCGGCGCTGATGGATTCGGCTTTGCCGCTCCCGGTAGTAGCAATACTAAAATTCCTCAGGTTGGTTTTGTACAGATAGATGATGATGTGGAAATCGGCGCCAATAG
>Ga0007798_10000578_pt1 | contig 13440 bp, 11 predicted proteins | sample CryBogmetaGMA17M_FD_60370 | JGI IMG/M metagenome (GOLD analysis project Ga0007798, IMG submission 60370) | Freshwater microbial communities from Crystal Bog, Wisconsin, USA - MA17M | ecosystem: Environmental > Aquatic > Freshwater > Lake | place: Crystal Bog, Wisconsin, USA | collected 2009-07-06
TAAGTTTTACCAAATATAAAAGTGATGGCGTCAATATTTACTGCCAACGTGAAAACGATACCGATTGGGTCTTGCTCGCCCGTGCCACGGTCTCGCCTTTTATGGATAATCGTCCGCTGCTCCAAACCGGAAAACCCGAACTGCGCCGCTATACGGCCGTCTTCATGTTAAAAGACCAGGAAATTGGTCAGTATAGCGATGACCTCGTCATCAATTGCGCACCTTAGAAAGCTTAATATTTTAGCTGATCACGCGGGAGGGGAGTGTAACCCCTCCCAAACGTTAGATAATGTCGTTATCTTTTATTTTGAAAGAAAACTTTATGGAAAGAAACATGACCGCTACTGTTTTTGATGCAAATGCCCACTGTGGCGGATATCGTAAAATGTGGGGGACGAGGTTTGAACCCAACTTGCTCAAATCAATCGAGTCTGACCTGATTGATTTCATCTATTTTATTTAATGACAATATCCTTTTAATTATTTTCACATTAAATCTATAAATTGTAAGTTTTCAGGTATATGAAAAGTAAAAGGCAATAGTAAGGTGCAATTAATAATCCCCATGTCAGGCTTTGGCGAGCGCTTTCGTCGGGCAGGTTATACCGTCCCCAAGCCGCTAATCGTAATCGATGGCAAACCGATTATTGCGCATGTCATTGACATGTTTCCTGGTGAGCAGGATTTTATTTTTATCTGCAATCAAGATCATTTAAGCAATCCCGACTACCGCATGGAGGCAATTCTTCGGCAATATTGTCCTACGGGCCGTATCATTGGTATTCCTGCGCACAAGCTTGGCCCGATTCACGCGGTATGCCAAATTGAGCACTTAATTGATCTTGATCGCCCGGTTATCGTCAACTACTGTGACTTTACTTGCTATTGGGATTGGCATCACTTCAAAAAGTTTGTCGCTAAAAATGAGTGTGCAGGCGCTATTCCTGCCTACAATGGCTTTCATCCCCATACGCTGGGTAGCACAAATTACGCTTATATGCGCGAAGTCAATGGCTGGGTACAGGACATTCAAGAAAAGCAACCCTACACCAATAATCGCATGGAGGAGTTCGCCTCCAGTGGAACCTATTATTTTGCATCAGGCAAAATCATGAGTGAAGCCTTTCGCATGACAATGGATCAGAATTTTAATGTCAACGGGGAGTACTACGTTAGTCTTGCCTACAAATCCTTGCTCTCAGCAAACCGTCCGGTAACTGTTTATCCGCTTCAGCATTTTATGCAGTGGGGTACACCTGAAGACGTTACTGAATACAATGTCTGGTCGGTGGCTTTTAAACGCTTGATAGCGACAGAAAAGGCAATTCCTACTCCAAGAGGTTCATTAGTGATTCCAATGGCGGGCTTGGGACAACGTTTTGTACATGAAGGTTATAGCGTTCCTAAACCACTCATACCCGTATCCGGAAAACCGATGGTAACGCAAGCCACGCACGATTTGCCTGCTGCGGTTAACCACGCCTTTGTTCTGCGAAGTGATATGCTTGGGTATCAAGAAATCGCTGACGAACTCAATCACATCTATCCAGAGGCTATAATCGAAACCATACCGGGCGTCACCGAAGGGCAAGCCTGCACGGCCTTGATCGGACTGGAAGCACTTGAGCGCGCAATTGGAAGCGTGCCGGAGCCTGTCACCTTTGGTGCCTGTGACAATGGGGCGTTGTATGATACCAAAGCTTTCCAGCAGTTGATCGACAACCCGGATGTGGATGTTATCGTCTGGGGCGCTCGCGGCCATGCCAATGCCGTACGTCACCCAAAAATGTACGGCTGGATCAATGCCGAGAATGGCCGGATTCATGAAATATCCGTCAAATCACCGCTTAATTCGCCTGCTACTGATCCCATTGTTCTTGGTACTTTCACATTCCGTCGTGCCAAGGATTTTTGCAGGGTCGTGGAGCATCTGATTGCCCGAGACGGACGAATCAATGGTGAGTTTTATATTGACTCATGCATCAACGATGCCATCGAACTTGGCTTGCGCTGCCACTTGTTTGAGGTAGACAACTTCTTGTCCTGGGGTACGCCCAATGACTTGCGTACCTTTGAATACTGGCAATCTTGTTTCCATAAGTGGCCTAGTCATCCATATCGCTTGGAGCTGGATAAACGAATTCCTAATGAAGCCTTGCCAATGCTTGAAATTAGTTATATGGCTACCATTCCTGAGCCCTGTACTAGAGTGATTTGATGTTTATCAATAAAGAGCTATGTCGTTTTTTATTTGTTGGAATAGGATCAAATTTGATCAACTTTAGTGTTTATCTTTTATTCCATTCAATGGGGATATCTTTGTTTTCTGCTTCAGTTGCTGGATATTCAGCCGGGCTTATAGTTTCTTATCATTTTGGTAGAGTATGGGTATTTGGTAGTAAATTTAATGTAAGCAAGCAAAACATAATTAGATTTTTTGTTGTATATGCAGTTGGTGGTCTTGGTATGAGCGTTTTAATTGAGCAACTAGATAAGATTACGGATTTGGATTATCGAATATGCTGGTTTTTTGGTGCCATCTTTGCAGTAATTAATAATTTTATTGGACAAAAGTGGTTAGTATTTAATAGGAGGGAGACAAATAATGGCAACTAAATTTGGCTTTATTTCTAAATTGGAGTTTTTGCAAGATTGGGCTTCAACATTGATTGCGGGGATTAATCCTGCAATAGTACATAATTTGGAAAAATATCACACATTAAAAAAAGTACATTATCTCTCTGCAATCGAAGATGTAGATGGTGATTATCTTGAATTTGGAGTTTTCACGGGCAGTTCTTTTTGCCATTCAATTCGTTGTTGTAAGCAGCTTGCCAAATTGAATCCTAAAACGCTCAATACAAAATTCTATGGATTTGATTCCTTTGCTGGTTTTGGCGAACTAATCGAGGGTGATAAACATCCTTTCTATACAGATGAGAACTTTACAACCAGTTTGCCTGCGGTCAATAATAGGGTGAATCGGGTTGCTCGAAGCAACTTTATATTTAAGTTGATTCCAGGTTTTTTTAGTGAGTCATTGAAAGATGGCGCCAGCAATCTCGGTATTGAAAAATCGAAGATTATTTTTATAGATAGTGATACATATTCCAGTGCAAATGAAGCTTTGACTTTTTGCTTGCCAACGATACAGGAAGGCACTTTTATTATTCTGGATGATTTCTATTCATATCGTGGTAGTGAATCTCGTGGTGTTGCGAGAGCATTCTTCGAGTTTATTGCCCAATGCAGGATAGAAGTGCGTCATGTTTTTACATATGGCATGGGTGGTACTGTTTATGTTGTTTCTAAGAAAAGCGCATGAAGTTTTCTCTTGTTATCCCTTGCTACAATGAAGCAGCCAATCTCCCCTTGCTATTAGAACGATGCAAGTTACTGACACGCCACTCCGATGTGGAAGTTATTGTGGTTGATAATGGCTCAACAGATAATAGTCCCGAAGTTCTGCTAAAGCTGTTACCTTTGTATCTTGGTTGCCGTAGTGTTTGCGTCGAAAAAAATCAGGGTTACGGATTTGGTATTCTTACGGGCCTCAGAGCCGCAAAAGGTGAAATCCTCGGCTGGACTCATGCCGATATGCAGACCGACCCCCAAGACGCATTGCGAGGATTGGAACTGTTTGATAAGCATGGTTTGGACATTTTTTTAAAAGGCCGACGTTATGGACGACCTTTTACCGATGTGGTTTTTACACTTGGCATGAGCGTTTTTGAAACCCTGTTACTCGGTAAACCGCTGTGGGACATCAATGCGCAACCCACGCTATTTTCACGAAGCTTTTTCGAAACCTGGCTTGAGCCACCCCATGACTTTTCTCTTGATCTCTATGCTTACTATTTGGCACGTCACAAACGTCTTGAAATATATCGTTTTCCCGTCAAGTTTGGTGAGCGTGCGTATGGCGTTTCGCATTGGAACGTCAATTGGGCTGCCAAGCGTAAATTTATCAAGCGCACCATTGATTTCAGCTTGCAGTTAAGGAAGGGCATCAAGATATGAAAATTATTTCGCATCGCCGTAATACCATACAGGAACTTAATGATACACCCCCAAAATATGGCGTCGAAGTTGACATTCGTAGCCGTGGCGAACAACTCATCATTCATCACGAACCTTTTGTAGATGGTGAGCCCTTCGAAGACTGGGTCGCTGCCTATCAGCATGGAACGCTGATACTGAATGTCAAAGAAGAAGGGCTTGAGGGGCGCTTGATTAGCTTGATGCAATCATACAATATTGATGATTATTTTTTTCTCGATCAGTCTTTTCCCTTTCTTGTGAAATGGGCTAAAGCGGGCGAGCATCGCAGTGCTGTGCGCGTATCCGAATTTGAAGCGATTGAAACGGCGCTGACTTTGGCGGGCAAAGTGGATTGGGTTTGGGTAGATTGTTTTAACTATTTCCCGCTCAGTCACGAAGATGCACAGCGCCTTAAGAACACAGGTTTCAAGCTTTGTCTTGTCTCACCCGAATTACAAAGACGTGATGCAGAAAAAGAAATTCCAATGCTGATACAACTTCTTGGTGAGCGTGATATTCAAGCGGATGCTGTCTGTACCAAACGGTCGGATTTGTGGGAAAAAATGGCCTGCCCAAAATGAAGAAGCTTTGTCTTCAGCCAATGTTTCTCATTGGACTAACGCTGCGTTTGGCGCTCATCGTTGCCATGGCACCTGCTCCGGTATCCGTTTGGTATGTGCCATTTCTGGATGTCAGCACCTCTACGCTAACGCTTGATCCTTGGGCAACATGGCTGACCGGGGGCGGAACAATTGCTGCATTTCCCTACGGCTACGCCATGTGGTTGATTTTTTTGCCGATGACGCTTATGGCTAAACTCACCGACCTGCCTCTGCGGTATGGCTATGAACTGACCCTGCTCGCCGCTGATTTCTGTTTGTTCTTTACACTAAATAAGCTTTTGCCGGGGCGCCACCGCTTACTTTTACTGGTTTATTGGTTATCCCCCATCGTCATTCTTGCCAGCTATGGTTTAGGTCTCAACGATGTGATACCTGCTTTGCTGTTAACCCTGTCGATATTTTTTATCCTGCGGGTTGAACTCAAACCGGCTGGTATACTCTGTGCAGCAGCCATTTCAGCCAAGCTCAGCATGGTTATTGCGTTGCCCTTTTTCGCAATCTATCTGTACAACCACAAACCTCTGCGGCAACTTCTGGGGATGTTTGTCTTGGGCTTTTGCATCGGGATGTTGGTACTGGGCATTCCCTTCCTCTTTTCTGGTGCGGGCCTGCAAATGTTGTTTGGCAACCAGGAAATGGGCAAGGTCTATACCCTGGCAATCAATATGGGTGGACAGGCCACGGTGTATGTGGTGCCGCTGATCTACCTGGTCATGCTTTATTGGGTGTGGCGGGTCAGGCGGCTTAATTTTGATTTATTTCAGGCTACCACCGGCATGGCATTTCTTTTGGTGGTGTTAATGACGCCAGCCTCGCCAGGTTGGTTTGTTTGGTGCATGCCTTTTCTTGCTTTTTATCAGGCCATGAGTGGTCGTGTTGCTATGCTATTGGTCGCGATTTTTTCGGGGTTGTATGTGCTGGGCACACTACTGATGACACCACTCCAGCTAGCAAATGGGCAGGTCTTTGATTTAGGTCGTGCGCTCCACCTATCAACGCAAATAGTCGGCGCGGCGTCACTCTTGCACACGGTCATGGTTGCCATTGGCATAATGTTGTCAATCCGTATCTGGCGCGAGGAGATCAGCAGGAATGACTTTTTCCGGCTGAGCCGCAAGCCTTTTGTGATTGGCATCGGGGGCGATTCCGGCGCTGGAAAAGACACGTTTGCAGAGGCCCTTACCGGGCTATTTGGCGTGCACTCGGTGGTTAAGCTGTCGGGAGACGATTACCATCTGTGGGATAGACAAAAACCTATATGGCAAGTGATGACCCATCTAAATCCGATGGCCAATGATCTGGAAGGTTATAGCAGAGACCTCGTGTCTTTGACGGATGGAAAGCGCATCCAGACCAGACAATACGACCATCAAACGGGAAGGATGAGCCAGCCGCTCCAAATCGAAAGCAATGACTTCATCATCGCCAGTGGTTTGCACGCACTTTATCTGCCGATACTCAGGGAATGCTTCAACCTGAAGGTCTATCTCGATATTGATGAAGGCTTACGGCGGCACTTCAAGCTCAAGCGCGATGTCGGGCAACGGGGGCATACTGTGGCGCGGGTGCTCAACGCCTTTGACAAAAGAGAAGCCGACTCTGCGCGTTTTATTCGTCCGCAAGCGGCCTACGCAGACCTGATCCTATCCTTACAACCCATTCATCCCCGTCTGTTGGATGATCTGGACGATAAACAGCCGCTACGCCTGAAACTGTTGGTCAAAACCCGCCAGGGGTTAAACGCACTTGCGCTAAATCGGGTTTTAGTTGGCGTGTGCGGGCTGCATGTCGACATCGTAGTGAGTGATGATGGTGCTGAAGTGCAAATCACCATAGAGGGTGAAACTTCGGCTGCTGATATTGCTTTGGCTGCAAAGATGTTGTGTCCCAAAGTGCTGGAATTCTTGGACATACAACCAAAATGGCATGATGGGGTACTGGGCTTGATGCAATTAATCACCCTTTCCCATATCAGCCAAGTCCTAACCAAGCGATTTATACAATGAAGATCAATAACCCATCGCGTTTTACTCGCCTGCCGGATGCTTTTTTGTTTGATACGGATAACACCCTGTATCCTTATGACCCAGCGCACGCTGCTGCGCAAAAGGCGGTGCGCGACAAAGTTGCCAGTACGTTTTCAATAACCCCGGAAGAGTTCGACGAGGCGTTTAAAGAGGCCAGAAACCAGGTTAAAACCCGGCTCAAACATACGGCGGCCTCACATAGCCGCTTGCTCTACCTGCAGCGCATGCTGGAGATTATGGGCTTGGGTTCCCAAGTGTTATTGGCGCTGGATTTTGAGCAGACCTACTGGCGAACCTTTTTAAGTAACGCCGTCTTGTTTGACGGGGTCAAAGAATTGCTGGATGATATTCGCTTGCTCGGTATCCCGACCGCGATAGTTACTGACTTGACCGCTCAGATCCAATTCAGAAAGGTCGTTTACTTTGGTCTGGATTACTATTTTGACTATATTGTCACCAGTGAAGAAGCGGGGTTTGATAAACCACATGAAGCCCCCTTCCAGATTGCACTGGAAAAAATGCGCCCGAAAGGTGACTGTATCTGGATGATTGGTGATAATCCGGTGAATGATATTCGCGGTGCGCGAGAAAAAATAAATGCCGTTACTTTGCAAAAAATTCATGTTGGCGCGGTATTGGGTGTCGAGGTGACTCAACCGGACGCATCCTTCAACGACTTTTCTGATTTGAGAAAGTTGCTAGTCAAATTAGGTAATCAATAATGTATCCGATAGAGCAAACAATTGAGGAGCAGGTCAAGGCATTTTGCGCATGGATTGGCAAAGACCCTCTGCTGGTACAGGGCGCGGGTGGTAATGTGTCTTGGAAAGATGGCGATACACTTTGGGTTAAAGCCTCTGGCACTTGGCTGGCGGATGCAACTGAAAAGGATATTTTTGTTCCCGTAGATTTGCCATATCTTCGCGCATCAATCGAAAATGGCGATTTTACGGTGACACCAAAAGTACTTGGGGAGACAGGACTAAGGCCGTCTATCGAAACATTGCTGCATGCCTTGATGCCACATAGGATTGCTGTGCATTTGCATGCCATTGAAATTTTGGCACATTTGGTTCGTAACAACTGCCAAACTGATCTCCAGTCACTCATTGACGAATCTATTCATTGGGCAATGGTTGATTATTATAAGCCCGGCGCTGCTCTCGCTGCCGCTGTTAGCGTCGCGCTTACCCAGAGTGCAAACGTTGATGTACTTTTTTTAAAAAATCACGGTGTAGTGATCGGTGGGACTAATATAGAGGAAATCCATTCTGTCCTAAATCAATTAATTACAATACTAAGTACCCAACCCAATCCAATTATTAATTCAAAAGAAATAGCCCCCATAGTACTAAATGGGGGGCAACAATATATACCTGTTGATATTCCCGGCATCCATGATTTGACTTTTAAGCCCAACTACTTCAATAGATTAAACATTGACTGGGCGTTATATCCTGACCATGTTGTTTTTTTGGGGCCTATTCCTGCTTGCTATGATTCAGTTAAGTTACTAATGGTAGACTTAAGTAACAATAACTTGCCAGAGTTAATATTTTTGAAAGAGCAAGGTGTATTTACAAAGCCAGGTATTAGTTCGGCCAAACTCGCGCAGCTAAAGTGTTACTATGATTTGATGGTACGTCAATCAAATCATACTCGATTAAAAAGCCTAAACGAGCAACAAATTGCTGAACTACTCAATTGGGACGCCGAACATTTTAGACAAAACATTGCAAAACAATAATAAATCATTGAAATTACCATGAGTAACATCAACTATAAAAAAAAGGAAATAGCCTTTTTTTTTCTCACACTTGTATTAATCAGCTTCTACATTGTGCTTGCTACTATGGCTAATAGCAATCTTACAATAGGGCGTTTTGCACTTTTTATGGATGAACGGATAACATTTGATGGTGTTCATCACATTCTCCATCCAGATGGATTAAAAGATTTTATTTTGAGTATTATTCATGGTGGCGACCATAGATACGGACGATCATTATGGTATTCGATTGCAATCTTCTCTTTCTTACCAGAACATTTCTATGGCGAATCTGGGCAAATTATTGCTGATAGAATGGCACAAGTTGTTATTTTAATTTTTGCAGACATATTGCTAACTTTGACTTTCATAAAAGATTGGGGACTGCGTTTCTTATTGCTTGCAACACTCTTGGCCATGCCCTATAGCGATTATTATATGAGCATGCCTAAGCCAGAACCTTTACAATTGTTGTTTATTGCAGCTTTCCTTTATTACTTCAAAAAAAATGAAATGGGACTGCAAGGATGGTATTGGATATTTTTAGGATTAGCTTTTGGCTCAAAAATTTCTGCATTACCATTTATATGCATATTTCTATTGGCTTCTTTCATAAAGTATTTTTCCGAAGCAAACAGTAAAAAATACATATTTGAATTAAGTAGTACTTTCGGTTTTTTTTTAATAGGGTTAATGATTGCCGAACCAATGCTGGCGCCGCAAATATCGATGTCCTTCATTATATTCCAAATATTAAAGAAGATTTTAACTAAAAAGTATCCGGATAAACAATGGGTTATTGGAATTTCTGTAATTATAGTTTTAGTTACAATTAATTTTATTATTTCAATGCTGCTCTTCTATAGGTTTCAGATAAAATCACCGATTAATGTTTGGATACAAAGTACATTTCTAAGTACTCGTCATGGGGCTGATCTTAGTAATATCGGATTTAATAGTTGGGTCAGTTTCTTTTTAAATGATTGGATGGTGGCACCTGCTTCGATAACAATCGGGCTAATAGCCATTGCCACTATCGTAACTATTAACATCTTTTTACAACGATTAAAACCTAGTGGAACTAAAAATACACTAAACAATGCTGTCCCATTAGTTATCATGATGAGTGGTATCGCTATGAATTTATTAATATTTTCAACAACACAACGTCTTTGGGGCATGTATCTTTATTTAGGTACTTCTTTGTCACTCGTTGGCTTGATTGCTATTTTTGAAAACCAATTATTAATAAAATGTACATGGTTAGATAAAAGTGCAAATATGCATTGTAAGTTAAATCAATACTCCTCATTTTTAGGCCTATTATTGATTATAGTTATTACCTTCTATTGGTGGATGCCTAATAGTTTTAATAAATACAATGCATTAGCAAATAGAACAAAATCTCTAGAGTACCATAATCAATATAATACATATATTGAAGTTATCGACTTTCTTACTAACTATCCAGCCCAACAAAATAAATACTTAAATGTATCATTTGACGCGAGACTATTTCTACCGGCGAGTACTAAACGCTACATAATTACAGAATTTTTTGAGTCCTATATAAGTTGGGCAAGCATACCTGACATTATTATATATGGAAAGACGCATACTGCCAAAGGACATAATCAACCAATCAATTCACCAAGATTTAAAGCCTATTTAAAAGAACACGAGTGGTATTTAAAATATGTCATTAATAAAAATGAAAAATGCCCACAAACTATTTGCTTTGTAAGACAGATGACACTATCAGAAGGTGGTGAAATTCTAGCATTATATAAGCCAATTGCAGATTAAAAGAACAGCAGTGCAGTAAGGGCCAATACGGATGCTTTAAAACATCAAAACAGGCAATATTATTTAACTTTTTCTGTAAAGTAATTTATGACTAGCAATATTGGACTCAAAAAGAACTATTTTAATAAAAGTCCATTTGTAAGTAATGTTTTAGCACTTGCCAGTGGTGCAGCGTTATCACAAATAATCACAATGGCTTTTACACCAGTTATCACTCGTCTTTATGGCCCGGATGCTTATGGTATCCAGAGTGTATTCCTATCAATAGCGGCCACCATCGCGCCAATAGCAGCCATGACTTACCCACTAGCCATCGTGCTTCCAAAGAAAGATAATGATGCATTAAAATTAGTCTATTTATCGATCTTACTTGGTATTGCATTTTCACTATTTATTACAGGCCTAATATATATATATGGTGAAAAAATATTACAGCTACTCCACGCAAATACCATTTCAAATATTAAATATTTCATACCTATTTTTATAATCATCTCGGTTATTGGTAATGTCTTTAAACAATGGGCCATACGCAAAAGGACTTTTAGCTTAATAGCTAAGGCCATAATATTGCAGGCTTTTGTTATTAACTTACTTAAAGTAAAGCTAGGCTTAATCAATCCAACAGCTACCTCTTTAATTACAACTGGGGTATTGGGTGAGCTTTTCGGTGCATTTATACTGATGCTGGGCTTCCATAAGAGCCGTGTAACAAATCACCTAGAATATAATGATACAGGGCAACATCTAAGTATGTGGGCAGTTGCAAAAAAACATCGAGACTTCCCAATACTTCGTGCACCACAAACGCTAATAAATGTTTTGTCTCAAAGTCTGCCGACAATCTTATTAGCTACATATTTCGGCCCTACTTCTGCTGGATTATATTCAATTGCCCTTACTGTTTTAACTATGCCATCTGTTTTTATTGGCGAGCCCGTCATGCAAGTTTTTTACCCACTAATAAACGAAACCATACACAAAGGTGAAGATTCTAAAGCATTAATAATCAAAGCCACTCTCGGTTTAGCTTTAACGGCTGGTTTACCATTTTTGATTATTATGATTGCAGGCCCTACAATATTCTTATGGTTTTTTGGCGCTAAATGGTACACAGCAGGGGTCTATGCCCAATATTTATCACCTTGGTTATTCCTACAATGCATTAATAAACCAGCAGTTTCTGCAATACCTTCATTATTCCTCCAAAAGGGTTTACTGATATACGAGTTAATCAGTACGGGAACAAAAGTATTAGCCCTTTATATAGGGTATTTTTTTTATAAAAATGACATAATTGCAATCGCCCTATTTTCTGTTACTGGTTCCATAGCATATATTTATCTGATTATTTGGGTTATTAATCACAGCAGAAAAATAATTAAAATTACCTAAATAAATTACAATTAACATGAAATACCAGAAGCAAGTAGATAAGTCCCATTATGAATTCAAAAACTATATGTCAAAAGAACGCTGGGCGAGTGTATGGCACCAGTTGGACGAAATACAAAAAATCAACCCCAAAAATGTCCTAGAAATTGGACCTGGTCTTGGTTTATTCAAAAAATTGGCAGCAACTTTCAACATTAATGTTGAAACGTTAGATATTGATCCAGATTTGGATCCAGATCATTTATCACCTATTACTGAAATGCCATTTAAAGACAACTCCTACGATGTCGTTTGTGCATATCAAATGCTTGAACATTTACCATATGAAACTGCAATACAAGCATTTAAAGAGATGGTTCGTGTTTGTAAAAAAAATTTAGTTATTAGTTTGCCTGATGCACAACTAATTTGGAGGTATCAAATATATATACCCAAATTAGGTACAAAAGACTTTTTAATCGCACGCCCCAGATTCAAAACACCTGTACACAATTTTGACGGTGAACATTACTGGGAAATAAATAAGCGTGACTATCCGCTCACAAAAATACTCACTGATTTTACTGTAAATATAAATCTGCTCAACACTTACCGTGTAAAAGAAAATCCCTATCATCGATTTTTTATTTTCGAGAAAAAAGTTAGCTAGAATCTTTATACTAGTAAATTAATAGTTTATTTTGTTAAAAATTTAAAATATGTGCTTTGTATAATGAACATAAAATCGACTTAATTAAGGCATCAAGGATAATGGGCGATATAAAAATAACATTCGGCATAATTGTTCTTAATGGACAACCATTCATTGGCTATAATTTACGGTCACTTTATCCATTTGCCCATCAAATTATAGTAGTTGAAGGTGCATGTCGATCTGCAGCAAAAGTTGCTAACCCAGAAGGCCATTCAAGAGATAACACTCTTGAAATGTTACGTACTTTTAAGGCTGAAGAAGATCCAGACAATAAATTAATAATTGTGACAGCCGAGACAATGGGCTACCCGAATGGATTTTGGTTTGAAAAAGATGAGATGTCACAAGCATATGCAATTAAAGCAACTGGCAATTATCTATGGCAAATAGACTCTGATGAGTTTTACAAACCAGAGGATATGGAAAAAATTATAAATATATTAAAAGATGACTCTGATATTAAAGAGATAGCTTTTCGCACACTTACTTTCTGGGGCGGTCTTAAGTACAGAGTTGATGGTGTGCTTTTACGCCTTGGTGATGAAGATTTCCATCGACTTTTTGCATGGAAACCTGGCTATAAATACTTAACGCACAGACCACCAACTGTTGTGGATGATCTGGGCAATAATATTAAACAGTTTAAATGTATTTCTGCAAAAGAACTAGCCACTCATGGAATTTACCTTTACCACTACGAATATTTGTTCCCGTTACAAGTACGAAATAAAGCCGAATATTATTCAAATGCATCACATTGTAGAGGGTTACGTCCTGATCAAAGATGGGTAGATGAATGCTACATGAACATTTCTAAACCTTACAGAGTACATAATATTAATGGCTGGCTAAGTTGGCTGGAAAAATATGAAGGGACACACCCAATAATTATTGAAACAATGATGAAAGATATTACTGAAAATAAATTTCCAGACATAACAAAAAGACATACTACAGATATCGACTCTCTCATCAAATCAAAATTATATAAAGCAGTTATATACATAATTAAAATAACTATGCCATTAGTAAAAGCATACTGTTTTATAAAAATGGAACTACGTGATATTTTTATAAAAATAGGTA
>Ga0007798_10000585_pt1 | contig 13376 bp, 16 predicted proteins | sample CryBogmetaGMA17M_FD_60370 | JGI IMG/M metagenome (GOLD analysis project Ga0007798, IMG submission 60370) | Freshwater microbial communities from Crystal Bog, Wisconsin, USA - MA17M | ecosystem: Environmental > Aquatic > Freshwater > Lake | place: Crystal Bog, Wisconsin, USA | collected 2009-07-06
TAATGCCGTTTCTATTGCCAGAATTCCACCCCGATGGATACCGTTCAAGGGCCGGAAATACCCGGCTTTGGCTCCATCTAAGATTCTTCTGAAGGCATGGAATTATCACGAACTTACTGAGGAAGAGTACACGGAACGATTTTACCAGGAGAACCTATCGAAAACGACACCTGAGAAGGTGCTGAAGGACTTAGGAGAAGAAGCCGTTCTGTTATGCTATGAGAAGCCCGGCCAATTCTGTCATAGGAGAATTGTGGCCGGATGGCTGGAAGAAGCCTTAGGAATTGCAGTACCTGAAATCACTGTCACTTAGCTATTCAAATGATCTGTAAAGCCTCGATTTGCCCCGGCGATGGACCAACACGGGGCAAATTGATGAATAACGTCTAGGGAGGACGGCAGATAGGCAGGAGAGACGATAAAAGACCTAAAACGGGAAAATATTCAAAAACAATGGAGATGAAACGAAATGAAGCACAAAAAAAGCAGTGCTTGCCGATTTGAGCGAAGTGTGAGGCAAATCAACCAAACCAGACAAGCGATTAGGATTATTGAGATACATCTTTCGCACTACTTGAATAAAGACCTTTCGGTAGGCAAAACCAGTATGCTGAGCCGGGGTGAAGCTTAATGTCAACCCTGCAAGGCAAGAAGACCTTCCCGGCCCCGAACCTGGAGCACGTACCACCTCAGATGAGGGCTTCAAGAAGATGGGTAGTATGGAAGCTGGAGCAACGTAAAGACAGCGATAAGCTCACCAAACCTCCCTACGACGCCAAAACGGGCCGGTATGCTAAACCTAATGACCCGGCTACCTGGTGCTCCTTTGATGAGGCCATGACAGCCTATAATAAGGGAGGCTATGAAGGATTAGGCTTCTTCATGGGTTGGGATGAGGAGCAAAGGATAAACTTTTTCGGCATTGATCTAGACCACCTGAAAGGCCCCGACAACTGGAAAGTAGCCCGACAGTTAGCAGCCCGGTTTAACGTATATGCAGAGATATCACCCTCAGAAGCCGGTATTCATGTTATAGGTTTGGGGAAGAAGGAAGATGGCCCGGCCCGGAATGAGAAGGACGGCGGCCCTTACTGCAAGAAGGGAGATATCGAGGTTTATGATCATGGTCATTATCTCACGTACACTGGCAAGATACTTGATGGCTATCTTTCGGTAAACCCTAGGGAGCAAGAGCTTAGGGAGTTCTACCGCGAGGTATGGCCTGAAGACAAGAGGGACTTCAAGGGAGCTGTAGAAGGGCCGTCAGCCCTCGGGGATGAAGAGGAGATAGCTGAAGGAGTCAATAAGACAAGCCTTCCAGGTACTGGTTCTTTGCCCTTTAGCCTGATAGCCGGAAGAGTTCAAGTCAAAGGGAAAGAACCTCAAGAGGGAGAACCCGGAAGAGAGCCACAGAGAGAGAAGAGGGGGAGAGAGGAGCAACCGGCTGAGCCCCCGGTCCCCCTCCCTTCTGTGGCCCCCTTCCAGCCTAAGCCCGGCCCCGTTCCTGTAGCCTCACCTGTAGAGGGTCCTGTAGAGGCTACACCGGGCCTTACCGATGACAATATTATCCAGCGTCTTATGAGTGACAAGAACGGACCGAAGTTTAAGAAGCTATTCGCAGGAGATACCTCGGATTATCCTTCTCCTTCTGAGGCTGATAGCGGCTTCGCAGCTATGGTAAGGCTCTACACCAGGGACCCGGCCCAAATTAAGCGTATCATGCTAAGGTCCGAGCTGAAGAGAGAGAAATGGGATAGGAAGGATTACTTAGACCGGACCATTGCCGGAATGCTGGAGGAAGCTGAAAGGGCCGGGTGGACGGTATGGACTCCTGCGAAAGGGAGGAGATATCAACCCTCTCCAAATGGTAATGCTGATCGGTTCGTAGATATGTTTGGGGAAGGCGTGCTCTACAGGATCAAGGGCGATAAAGGAACGTGGCTCTTATGGAATAAGAACATCTGGAAGCCCGATAATACCCTTGAAATAGAGAACATGGGCCGGGAAATACCCCGTGTACTCTACATGGAAGCGGCCCACATAGAAGATGAAGATAAACGTAAAAAGGCCGGGGGGTTTGCCCTGAAGAGTGACAGTATAGCCTCAATAAGGGCCTTCTTAGACGCTGTTAAAAGCGATAGACAGATAGCCCGCTACTACCGCGATTTTGATCAAAACCCCTTCCTTGTGGGATTACCTGGTAGTGAGGGAATAATTTTAGAGTTGACAGAGATGGGGTATAGGCTACGACAGGCCCGGAAAGAGGATATGGTGACTATGGCCTGTAGCGTGCTTCCGGCTTCAAGAGAGGATAAGAGAGAGCCTATAGAGTGGCTAAAGTTCTTAGACCTCATCTTTGTTAAGACCGGCAAGGATGGCAAGGTAGAGCCCGACAGAGCCCTTATCAAGTACATTCAGAAGATGATGGGATACTCATTATTTGGGCAACAGTCCCAACAGCTTTTTTGTGTATTCTATGGTACGGGAAGCAATGGCAAGAGCACTCTTCTCAGGGTATGGGCTATGATCTTAGGCTTAACCGACTATGCAACGTATGCCGATGTTTCAACCTTCGGCAAGAAGCTAAGCGATAAGGAGACAAGATCAGACCTTGCCGCAATCATGAAGCAAAGGGTTGTCTTTGTAGTAGAGGGTGACAGGAAACTAAAGCTAAATGCAACGTTGATCAATAAATGGACGGGTGGACAAGAGCCTCTTACCTTCAGGAACCTTTATGAAACGACGGTTAGCGAATGGCCTCAAGGGCTCCTGGTAATGGCCGTAAACAATAAGCCCATGATTACAGATAGTAATTATGGCATATGGAGAAGGGTTAGACTTGTACCGTTCCTGGTAAACCTCGATACCACCCTAAAGGAGAAGAAAGTAGAGGACTATGCAGACATCCTTTTTGAGAAGGAAGGAGACCTCATTTTCAAGTGGATGCTGCAAGGGTATGAAGAATATAAGAGTGATGGCCTTAAATCTCCTTCTTCTGTGGATGAAGCAACCAAGCAATACAAATCAGAGTCTAATAGCGTATTTCTCTTTGCCGGGGATATGCTGAAGGTAGAGGGAAATGGTAGACTGATGTCAAGTGAGTTAATGGAAAAGTACAAAGAGTATTGCATAGCAGAAGAGTTAGACAAGATAGATATGAATGAGTTTAGAGAAGAGTTAAAGAAGTTCTACGACGGTAATATCCTGGTAGGAAATGCAAGAACCAATAAGGGTATCGTTTGGCGTGGTCTAAAGTTCAAGGATGAAAACGACTATTCTTTAGACGTACTGGTTAAAGAAAACGAACTACCAGAGTAAGATGAGAAGCCTGGAAAGAAGAGAAAAGAGAGAAAAAGGTGTAGGCTAGTGTAGGCTTAAAAACTTTACAGAGAGAAAGGGAAGCACTATCTACCTACCACTTTTTCAACCACAAGAGAAGAGGGAGTGTAGGCCGTGTAGGCCATTTCCGGTTCTCTACGCGAGAACGTAATTTTGAAATCTAATAACCGGAAATGGCCTACACGGCCTACACCTTTTTGATGAAAAATGGGTTCTTGATATCGATTATGGAAAAAAAGCACCCTACACAGGCCTACACTCCAACCTTTGGCCGGGCTAAACCAGGTTATGAGAGAGGCCTCTCTCCTTTCTGTGGCTCTAAAAGAGGTGATACTCACTAAGACCGGAACATTATCAGTAGAAGCGTTCCACTTATGAAACGTTATCAGGAGACGTTATTTTAAATGAATCGGTAGCAAGTAACCTCTTTATCTGCTATAGCGTGGCAAATTTAGACTATATTTCAGATAACTGGAACGGTAGCAAGAGACCTCTTTTCATGCAAGTCGTATGCAAGTGGGTTGACACGGGATATAAGTTGGATGTAACGGACTGCTTATACGACGATTTTTACGGTACTTTGAACCCAAAACCGTTATCGTGAATGCAGATAAGGCCCTTTCCACCCTTCCCGGCTTCCCGGCCCTTAAAATCGCTATCTGCAAGCTCATTTCCTGTAAAACGATAGCAGTAAAGCACTTTCTCACTACCTACTCAGGCCCGGAAATGTGAGGCTTCCCCATCCAACCCCTGTAGAAGCATACTTTTGCACTCATTCTTATGCCGTTGCCATGCTTGCCTATATAAACCCCATCGCAGTTCTCATAGGCCCAAAATTCTACCCATCTCCTGTATGCAATGTCATAATCTACTTAGAATTATAACAAGGCTTATCTAGGATGAATGCATACCTTAGGGCATGCATCCCGAGGATATGTTATCGCTGGAAGAGTGGCACGCCTTACTAGGTGCGGCCCAAACGCCTCAACAGATAGCTCTACTATGGACCCTTGCAGGTACAGGCATGCGAATATCTGAGGTATGCTCATGCAGGGTAGAGCATATAGACAGAAAGGCAGGCTATGTACACGTTATCGCAGGCAAGGGTGGCAAGGCAAGAACGTGCTTCATCCCTGAGAATGCAATGCAGGCAATAGATGCTCATCTACAAGGGCGTGTTAGTGGCTTTGTCTTTGAAGGAAGGCAAGGCGGCCATCTCTCCAGCGTGCAAGCAGGGAGATCCTTAGATGAGATCGCCCTACGTGCGGGCTTACAGTTCACGAGGCCCGGCGTGCTGAGGGACCGGAAGCGTGTGACGCCTCATTTGTTGAGGCATTCTTTTGCAAGGTGGTCTCTCGATGCTGGAGTTGATGTCTCCTATCTTCAACAACAGTTGGGACATGCAGACTTGAATACCACAGCCATTTACTTGAAGGTGCGGCCAAACCATAGGCGTGCGGCCTATGAGCGTGCTGGATTCAATGCTCTGTTAGGTTGAAAAGGCCCAAAACCGATAGCAGGATCGCCCCCGGTATGTTCGGCCCCCATGCCATTTGCAAAACCGATATCGGGGGACCACACAAAAAACGGATGAGTCTCTTTTCCAAAATAGACTTTTTTAAGTATCCAAACTTTTTTGAAATTATTAAATAAAAATAGACTTATTATAGACGCTCTATAGAGCAGCTATAGCTTTCCTATTCCAGTGAGGTTCCCAATGATCAATTCCTTCTTGCAGTACCTTAGCGTGCTTCTCTTCAGAGTATTCGGGTGCTGCATTCCATATCTCTTTTAATGCAGCTATGTGGTCCTCATATCTCTTTATGGTCTCCTCGTTACATTCCTTTCCACATTCAAAATACTTATGTACGTATGTTTCTAAAGACAGATAGCATGCAGGCCCATTGAAATGCTCCCAACAGGGTTTACAGATACAAATTCTTCCGTTATCTTTTACTACGAGTCTTGAGAAGATCTTCCTGATTGGCTTTAGCCCTGCCTTCCAGTCTTCATCATGAGTCATCCAAAGAGGATAGTGCTGACTGCATATTTCGCACCGAAGCATGAAATCAGCAAACCGGTATATGTCTCTATCAAACTTCATCTTTCCCCCCTATGTGCTACTCAAAGAACATCCAGTAATCGAGATTGCCACCTTCCCCATCAAATTCTTCATCATGGTCTTCTTCCTGGTAGAGGTGACCATCTTCACGGATGATCTTTATTACATCGGGAATTTCAGACTCCAGCACCCCCATATCGATAGAATTAAAATGATCGGTGTCCATAGACATATTCTTGCTGACGGGGTTTTTTGTTAGTACCCCCCGGTCCCGGCACACAAGTAACGCTCTTGTGGTTACGGTCCCCTTCTCTGTCTCAACATCTAAGATGTCTTCATCTACACCTTCACCGTTTTCATCCAGCATGAACCAGTACTTCCCTTCGGAAAATTCCTTCTTTGCTACGTCTATTATCTTGTTAATCCCTGCTTTCAAATCGTCATAGCTTCTTGGTTTTATTCTCTCCATCGTTGGATCACCTCAATTAGCACTTAGATTTCTTCTGATCGTACTTCTCAAAGGGTTCCCGGCCCGGCATTAGTAAACTGGTATCGGCAGGATCGGTGTAGAGCACTATAACCGTTACCATTTTCCCGGCTAACTCTCTTTCAAGCATTATCCTACCATCGACACCAACCTTTCTCAGAACGGCCCCGATCATGGCCCGTTCCTTATCTCCATCTGTCACTTTGAAAGTCATCTATGACACCAATGATTACCTTGACAGGCAAGACAGATAAATCTGACGGTCTATATTCTCACTGACAGGAAAAACATATTATCCTGAAGCCCCATAATTTTATTCATGAAAGAGCTATCAGTTGAAGAGACCACTTCTCTTGTAAACGCTTATGTTAAAACTTTTGGCTACAGAGAAGGAGCAAAGAAACTTACAGAAAGGGGATACAAGAGCCGCGAAGGGAAAGAAATCCGGCATGCTCACCTTTCAAGAATCTTGAGTGGAAGCCCAACCCAATTCCTTGCTTCTGAGCCCGAGCTGAAGCCCGAGAGCCCGGCAAAGCCCCTGGAGACCAAGAACCCGGCCCTCGGCTTAACCCCCCGGCCAAAAGCCCCGGTAGAGGCCCCTCTTCCTTCTTCTCTTGTGGTCAAGAAGGAGCCCCTTGCCGAACCTTTCTCTGATGAGGAGCTTGCTTCTGAGGAAAGGTATAGATCGGTACATGCCGAAAACCGGAAGGTCCTCAGGGAGGAGCTGCAAGAAGAGATCGAAGTTGCAAAGGTCAAAGAGGCCAATCTTGCGGCCCTGGTTCCCGGCCCCTCAGGCAGGGGTGAGCATCCTCACGTCCAACAGATGGCAAAGGTTACGGGGATTTTTACCCGTAGAGGCCCGGCCCCTGAGTTGGAGGAAGAGAAAACCTACTATGGAATCCCGGCCATGCAACGTAAGTCTTCTGTGACGACAACCCGGCCTCACGAGGTAACTCATTTTGGCTCTAATGTCATTTCCACAAAGGATTTGTCAGTCAAACGAAAAAAGATGGCTTAAACGCCACTAAGGAAATTATAATTAGGGCTAAAAAGAATTGAGCCCCGTTGAAGGATTAATTTCTGAGTTATCGGGCAAGCTGCATGATTTTGCAGCCTGAGTTTCCCGTCCGGCCCCCGGCAAGGCTCTACTCCGCTATGGCCTTGCAGCCGGACGGCGGGAACGTCGCCGGGGACTGCAAGCTCATCCACTTCATCGAGAGGCCGTGCGAACTTTTCCATGCCAGACTTTCCAAACATTCTTAGATTGAAAGCTCTTTGCTCAAGCTCCAATTCCCGGTGAGACCGGGCCGGTGGATGCTGCTTTTCATATTTCGCACGGGCCAACTCCTCTTCTTTCTTGTGGCCCTCAACAGCCAATTTATCCAACCAGGCCTGATCACGGGGAATTTTTCCCGTACTCATCAAAACCATTTTCTCATAAGTATCGCTATCCATGAAATTATCACCTTATGCAAGAGAGCCCTCTTCCATCCGATTTAGCTCTTCCTCTGACGGCTCCGAGAGCAATTCATCATAGTCCCCTTCCATCGCGGCAACAGTAGCCGGGTTGATCTCACGTCCGGGCCTCATCACGGCATGAACCATAGCATCCACCTCAGGGTTAACCAGGTGGATGATTTCATCTTTCAGAGCTACTAAGATGGTTGCTTCCTGATCACCTGCAAGTGTTGCCCTCCCTCTTTCAGTCTCCAGAGCCATGATTTCAGGATTTGACCAAACCTCGGGAAGAGTTATCCCACGGCGGTTATTTATGAGCTGGATTACCAGGCTATTTATCTTGAAAGCAATATCAGTAGGTCTATTTAGAACCTCAGAAAGATGCTCATCTAATCTCTGCATGGAGCAAGGAGCTATAATACCATAGGACTCATAAATCTCCTCGATAGCCTCCATGATGGCCTGAAGCCCGGCCTTCTGTTGTAAAAGCGTCGCGATCTCAGATTGCAGCTTCTCAGCTTCTCCCTGGTTCGTGAATCCGAGAGCCTGAGGCTCACCGGTCTCTGAGGAGACCCCGAAGATACAAAGCTCCTTGATATCGTTTTGCTTCTCTTCAATCCTCTCCTGGAGAGTGAGAATAGCAAGAGGGACCTTTAAAACGGTATCCTGAGATGTCTCTTTCCCTTGCCGTTGTGCTTCGGCAATCTGCATAAGTGTCATAGCTTTTATGAGTACGTAGCACGTATATAGCTTTTCTGCAATTGCTTCGCGATGCATAAATGTTAAGTAGATGCTTCAAGCTAATGCATTGTTATGAATGATATAGAACCTAACAAAGAGCAGCGTTATACATCAATACGTATAAGCTTGCAGCTCAGAGAAGCACTCAAAACCAGAGGCAAGAAAGGTGATACCTACGACACCATTATCAAAGCTGGCATGAACATAACCTTTGAACCTACGACAGAAGTTACTCCTTCCACCCTCGCGAAGGTAGAGCCACAGAAGGAAGTTGGAAGGCCTAATTTCCCTTTGGCCCCCTCTTCAGGCTTGCAAGGTGCTGAGGGAAGGAAGAACAAAACTTTGCTTCCTCGGATATCAAAGCATCCTGAGATAGAAGAAAAGATCATCGCCATGTACAATAGCGGCATGAAATCTCCTAAGATTGGAAAGGCTACAGGCTACTCACATCAAACCATAGACTCAAATCTTGATCGTTTACGTTTAGCCGGGAAGATTAAATAGACCTGGCAACTATTATCATGCAGAATTAGGAGGCCTTGAAAAATGAATGAAAGAAAGGCCTCAGCCTACCTACCACAGTTAGCTGAGGCGTTTGACCTTAACATGGATAGCTCTTCTTCTGAGAATAAAAGCCTGTCGGGAAGCAAGGGTAAGACCCCTGCCCTTAACCCGATGGAGAGGATTAGGCAACTTGAAGGCGTCGTTGCCAAGCTCTCTAAGGAGCTGGAAACCCTGAAGGCCGATCTTAAAGAGAAGGCCCGAGATGTAGAGGAGCTTTGGACCAACTCCGATCTTCATTTCCTCAATGCAAAGAACTTGCAGATTGCCCTAAAAGCCCGTCTAGCGGCCCCTGGCAAAGGCCCGGTAATGGCTGACAGAATAGACCGGATTGCGGCCCGTTTAAGGCAACAGGGCAACGCCTGGTTAGCCAAACGTGACTTGCACGGATGGCTTAACCTGAAGAGCCGTCAGCTTGCCCATATACTCTACAGGCTATGCATAGCTGATGGAAGATTTGAGACGGTCAAGAAGGGGAAGTATGTCTATCTGAGGCTAAGACCACTATCAGCTACGTAGTATTTGACATTGACCACCCCAAAGGATAACCCGAACATGGCCTAACTTCTTCTCTCCTTGTGGCCCTAGAAGGGCAAGGCTGCATAGCATCTAGCTGTAGATATCTTCTTAGATCAGTTCAAAAGATCAATTTCAATAGCATCTGACTCTTCTCAGAGTAGATGTCAAAGTAAAATTTGATAAAGCTCTGAATTCTTATGTAACTTCGCAGAATTCACAAAGCATGCTCATGTTACATAAGAAATGAACATAAAAAAGTTAAGCTTGATCAGGCCGGACTTTTCCTTTGACAAAAGTATTTGGCAACTTCATAATTTCATCCATGAATTCAACTGATAGCACTTTTCTTTGTTCCGGTCCTATGAACTTTGGAATTGTGGGAAGCCCTTCCATCTCTCGGAGAGCTGCAAGAGTTAAGGTCTCATCGCCGATTGGCTCAAGAGAAGCCCAAACTCTTATTCCCTTCTCTTGTGCTTCAAGGAGAGCTTTTACCCTGTCGCTTACCGGTGGAGCGAACGGTTCCATATCGTCTTTCCACCAGGTTAAAGTTGAAGCAAGAGCGTCATCAGGCCCATATAAATCAAGGTCTACTAAGGCTCCTTCTGGATTCTTTGTCAAGACTATGAACCTTTGCCCGTGCTTCTGGAAGAGCTGTAGCACTTCTCTCATGATACCATTTTGTCCTTCAGCAACACGCCGGGCGTCGTAAGGATCGCCTATGAAACTGAGAAGTACGGGTTCTTTGCTCAAGCCATCTTTCGACATACTGAGAAGCCCGTTGTCAATCAAATCTAAATCTGAGTGCTTCATCAAGGTGTTGTAGTTGTTCATGAACGCTTCTCTCTTCTTCAGTACCAGGCCCATTACATAGCAGTACTTGCAGCCGTGGCTGCAACCGTTAAATAGATTCAATTGCCAGGGTGAATAGGCAGCCGTTTTTGTTTGAGTTCTGGAGATAGGTCCATAAGAAGTTCTCATTTTTCTTTCCTCCCTAAAATGTAATCAAGCTCTTCTTGCCGTTCGGCTTCGCTATATTGAGATGGTTGGTCCCACACTTCTGTAAGCGTCGTGAGCATTTCAGTGCTCGGGTTGATGAGGCAATAAGCAATATACTCTTCCAAAGAAAGATAACGAGGCTCTGGATTGAAATCCTCAAAGCAGGGCTTGCAGATTCTCCTGGTTCGGCCTAACCCCATGAGCTTGACCCCCTTCTTCCATGCAGAGTTATTAACCATCCAAACCGGGAAGCGTTGACCACATCTATCACATTGATAAATCCAAGTCATATATCTGTAAACGTCTTTGAATTCCATTCTCTATCTCCTTCGACATTAGCGGGCAAGGTCAAATATTTATGCAAATTCGGGGGAATTTCATGAAGGGAATTGGCCAATGCCTATCGCCGTCCTTCAGGGCTTCTCATACTCTTCAAGCAGCACATTGCACGCCGGGCAATGAGTTGTCTCAACGTTGATGACTCTGTAGCGTCTATGACACCTGGGACACTCCAGCCGACACATTTTGGTCTTAACTTTCTCTGTCATCACATCATCTCTTAGGATACCACTACATACACAAGTATACTACTTATACTTATGCATACTAGAGAGTGGGTAGATATAAATAGCATCCATGAAGATAGCAAGGTATGCCGGAAGATACGATAACCACTATTAAATTGAAAACTTCAACAAGAGATCTGCTTGCCGAATATGGCAAGAAGTCAGAAACTTTTGATCAGGTTATTTTAAGACTTTTGGAAGAAGCGAAGAAGTAAACGAAGGTTATAGCCGGAAAGAGGAAAGGATATAGAACCTCTCCCGGCCCCTGATCACGTTATGACTGATTAAACTAGAAACTACTGAAGACCTTGTTTTCTCCAAGACTTTGCACACGAGCAAGGAGCCCGATATTCCCAACGCTTTTTGAAGGCTTAGCTTGAGGCCCTAAACCTTCGGGTCAAAGGCTACCGGGCCTTCCCGGAAGGCAAGCCCGGTCCGACTGATTCATCGAGGTTATATGCTCTGATGGAAAGGAGTTACAAACCATCATCACAATATAGCACGTATTGTTAAATCATAATATTTAAATGTTATGCCTGGCATACTTTCCGTGTCAGTATGGAGAGCTTGAAAATCATGAACTATACACCGCAAATTATTGATGAAGTTTGCAGACTTCGTAAAATGGGTCTAAGCATACCGAAGGTTGCCCATGCTCTTGCCAGGGACTACCCGAGATACTGCAAAACTTTCAGGAAGCAAAAGAACATCGCCGGGCCGGATGTTCTGCAAATAATTGAGATACTTAAAGGTCAAGGTAGATTACCGGCAAGTGGCTTAGACAGCCTGAAAACTAAAATCGGTGACGTTAACTTTAAGATTTCAAGGATGAATTCCAAGAAGCTTTGAAAGGTCTTCTTTGTCATTTTGGAAGCCATTTCCATATTCTTTCTCAGGTAGAATGAGAATAGGCTTCTCTTGATGCTGCTTTTCTTTCGTATTTATCACCTCAAGTTAGGGAGCTAAAACAATTTTGATGCTCACTCCATAATCTTTCGCTAAGCGTCCCTGAGTTAGACAGAGCCTGTGCTCGGGGGTTAGCCCGGCGGGCAAAGGAGCCCCCTCTTCTAATGCCGGGCAAAGGACCTTTGGATAAACTTCTGAGACTAACCTTCTACAGAATTCAGGCATTTTCAATCACCAAGAATACATCTATCTTTTTAGACTGTGACAGGGTTGAAATCTGCTTTACTGAGATCACAGAATGAGGAGCTATTGACTTATTCCATTCTGCTAAATCGGCCTCAGCTTCTTTATCACGTAGGGCAAAAGTTCCTAGTGAGACCCCGGCAACTTCGATCTCTAAAACCGACTGGCTATCAGGCCCTGAAGAGACCGCGAGCACTTTCTGAAGGACGCCTCCCTCATGGGAATAGGCAAGGCCTACGCTTCCATCCTGGAGGACTTGCCCATTTTCGGTTATCGAAATATGGAGGGTCTCCTTCGGCCTGAGATCAATAGCAGACAAGGGTATTTTTCCGGCCAAAACCAAGTGCTCGCGGCTTGCATATTCGAAACCGGCTAGCTCCAGTTGAATAACCATAGAATCACTACCAGGAGATATATTATAATTGCTAGGAGATAAAGGTTTTCCCCTTTTGTGATAATCTGAAGAGGTAGATTGTACGTTAGGAGAGGTGACTCCAGCTCTAGGAGGCTTATGAGCTGAAGCCCGCGAAGGTATTTAGAACCAGTATCGGATAAAAACTTATTGTACAACTGGAGAATAGTTTTCCTTATTGTGATAATCTGAAGCTGTAGTTTGTACTATAAGGACATAATCAAGTTATAGGGACTGCTATAGTTACTATAGGATTTCATGTACATATTTGTCTATATGCTTCATTATTCGCTTAGTATATCCTCAGAAATGCAGAAAACAATTGGTAGAATAGAAAACCTTAAATACCCACGCTACCCCCTACTGTTGTATGCCAAAGGATGAGTCTGTTCCAACTAACGTCTTGCTTCATCTTGATCCTGAGACCTACGAAAGCTTGGAGCAGTATGGAAAAGAAGAGCGTGTCTCTGTTCACTATTCCGCCGGGAATTTGTTCAAGCAAGCCTTTGAGCTATGGAGAAAAGGGAAGCTCGATATTGAAATTACCGATAAAGCTCGATCGAATTATTCACGGGGAAGAGGAGAAAGAGGACAAAGACCACACTTCAGCCACAAGAAGAGAAAAGAGGGGCAACTTTAGCCCGAACCAAAGGAGCAAATAGAATATGCCTGACGATGATAAGACGGCTCTAGAAGATAAATCTTTGGCTGAAGCAAAGGAAGAGCCTTCGGCCCCCAAGAAGGTTAAGGGAGCACAAACGGGAAGTGGCCCTCAGTTCTTGCCTAAGTTGTTGAACCAGAAGGTTACCTTACGCCTGATTTCAGGCCAACCGGTAACCGGTGAGCTGATTGGCTACAACGCCTATGAACTTTTGCTGAAGACCCCCAAAGGGCCTTTCCTGGTATTCAAGGGTGCGATTATGTGGGTAGAGGGAGGGACTTATTGAAATGAAAACTTCCTCATTCACTATTTCAGGGAAAGATCCTAATGCCGTTTCTATTGCCAGAATTCCACCCCGATGGATACCGTTCAAGGGCCGGAAATACCCGGCTTTGGCTCCATCTAAGATTCTTCTGAAGGCATGG